>ERZ1673762.12-NODE-12-length-86862-cov-22.079418_pt1 | contig 86862 bp, 81 predicted proteins | sample MGYA00580145_ERZ1673762 | MGnify/ENA primary metagenome ERZ1673762 (study PRJEB41219, sample SAMN04549634) | soil metagenome | isolation source: soil | place: USA:California,Owens Lake (dry lake) | collected 2009-08-06 ...
ATTGGTATAATCACCTTTAGTTATCCACATGTAGTGAAATGGTGTCAAACTTGAGCTTAAAATGAAAGGGCAACGAAACATCAATAGGAGAAGTTCTCGTGCAAGAGCACTTTCATTTTACTACAGTCAAAAGCAATATGCCGCCATTTTCTTTTTTGTCTCCGCTCAACTGTGCATCTTCAACGCCGCAACCGTCATTTGGTAAAACAAGAAGATGACGAGATCATTGCGATTCACATTTTGGGAAAGCTGTTTGACTTTACTTCCGAACGAGCTTGGCACCGATTGGTGATCGGAAACTTATTTTCGAAAGATTTATTTCCTGAACGCTCTCGATATAACCGTCGTTGTTGAAATCTTGGCTTTGCCGTCAAATGGATCCGATATCAACTAGCCAAACGCGGACAACATTACGCTTATGCAGTAGTGGACAGCTTACCCATTGAACTCTGCCACCACGCACGAATGTATCGTGTCAAACGGTTTCAAGGAATCGCCGATATTGGGTATTGTGCATCCAAAAAGATGGCTTACTATGAGTTGAAGCTTCATCTTCAGATCACCGACCAAGCGCTTCCGATGGGATATGTCGTCACCGAAGCATCCTGCCACGACCGGACAGCTGCAGAAACCGTGATGACCCAACTTCCTCATCCGTACGCACTTGGTGATAAAGGATATGTGAGCCAAGACTTGCAAAAGAAGCTGTATGATGAATACAAGATCGCTTTTGGGACGCCCGTTCGGAAAAACCAGAAGATCCACCAATCGAAAGCATGGAAACGGTGGATGAAACGAAAGCGCAAAGTCATTGAAACCGTGTTTTCAGTTCTCATTGATCAGTACCGGATCACAGAGATTCGAGCCAACTCTGTTTCTGGATTTGAATCAGCTTTGGATGGCATTTTACTAACTTATTCACTCGTAATTCTTGGGCTAGTTGAGCGTTAAAGTTCAACTAGCACCACGGGTTTCTTAATTATTTTTTGATTAGGATCATTTGTCCTTGTAATCCTTGTAATCACCTCCTTAAAGAGGGATAACTATTTTGAATATTGGGAATATTAGGAATATTAAAATGATCATGAGCTGCTCATGATACTAACTGACGGTCTTTTTTCTTACGCAAAAATCCGCCCGCACGCTTGTTTCGAAAAGCAATGATCTCAGCAAGAATACTTAACGCTATTTCCTGAGGAGACTCCGAACCAATATCTAATCCAACAGGATTAAATATGTGATCATATTGGTCAATGTCGTCTATTTGAAGAGCTTTAAATATTTTTTGGCATCTAGAACGCGGACCTAAAATCCCAATATACCTTGCATCCGTATGAAGTATATGTTTCAGAACATTTATATCTCGTTCCAAATGATGGTTCATAATGACCACATACGATTTGGAACTGACTTTTACCTTTTCGGGAATTGAGCTTGCATCTGCTAAAATTCTTTTCGCACCTGGAAAACGAGCTTCTGTTAGATAGGCTGATCTTGGATCGACTACGGTTGTATTAAATCCTAATCTAACACTAAACTCTGCTAAAGGAATGGCATCATGACCCGCACCAAAAATGATTAATTCAATCGGAGGAATATTTACATCAAAAAATACATCGACTTTTTCTCCGTTTGATAAGGTGAATGTTTTTGTTTCCGATTTTGGATTTGTACTTTGTAATAGATTTTTCGAAAAATCGCAGACGAATTGATGTAATTCATTATTGTCCAGCTTACCTACCGTTTGATAGTTTTCAGAAACAAAAATTTGCTTCTGTCCGGAATGTGAACGGAGTAAGTCTAAAGTGGTTGCTAAAACACCCATTTTTTCTTCTTTTACACAAGAAAGCCAAGCTGTCAATGGATTCTTTGAAAAATCTTCAATCGAGCGATCTAATGTTAATTCATCAAAATTGATTTTTTCAATATAGATATCAACAGTACCAGGACATCCTAGCCCCAGCCCCCAGACGAGATCTTCATCCATATCATAACGTCTTAGCACAGGTTTTCCATTCTCTATAACCTGCTTAGCAGCTTCGGCAACATCGGGTTCAAGGCAGCCGCCAGAAATTAAGCCGGTTGTGTTACCGCTTTCATCAATTAGCATTTTGGCCCCTTCTCGTTTATAGGCCGATCCTTTTACACGAACGACTGTCGCTATCGCCGCTTTATTCATTTTATTTCCATTCTCCAAAATTTGGTCTACAATACTTTTGTTATCGTTCAACTGTCTCTCCCCCTATTTTCGGAACGTATCCCAACATTCTGGAAACTTGAAATGCTGCTTCTTTTAATTGCGATGTAAAATCATTTTGATTTTCTCTCATTCTCGTTGTTGGACCGCCTAATCCGATTGAGCCGGCCATATTTCCAGTAAAATTAAAGATAGGTACGGCATAGCAAGTTAATCCTATTTCAATTTCTTCCCTGTCAATCGCATAACCGTTTCTTTTAATCTCAAGTAATTCTTTCCGAAGTTTATGAGCATCTGTAATGGTGTTCTCTGTATATTTTTTCATCCCTTTTTCCTCTAAAATTTTTTCGACTTCCTCCCATGTGAAAGTGGAAAGAATCGCTTTTCCGACCGCTGTGCAATGAACAGGTCTTCTCATCCCAAGCTGAGCTGTCGTTCGAATGGACTGCGTCCCCTCTTTTTTGTAAAGATAAACAATTTCTCCGTTGTAGTAGCCAGCCAAAAATGCAGTTTCTCCCGTTTTCTCCGCCAATTTTGTCAAATAGGGGGCAGCGATATCGACAACTTCAATATTATTCAATCCCGAAACACCGATTTGTACCGTTTTCCAGCCAACATAGTATCTTTCAGTATTTGCATCTAAATGAATATAATCACAATGCTTTAACGTTTCGATCAGCCGATAAATGGTAGTTTTCGGCATATCCAACTCTTTCACTAAATCAGCTAATGAAATACCGCCATTTGCAAAAGCAACCTTCTCAAGAACAGTGAGTGCTTTTATAACTGTTGAATTGATCTGTCTATCTGAGGGCTTAGGATTGACCATGAATATTTCTCCTCCTATGATACCGCTCACAAATCAAATTTGGAACGTTGTTTCAATTTTAATAATAAAAAAGACCTTTTTTTATGTCAATATAATTTTTATTATTTTCTATAAATTCTAAATGAAGTTACTATTATTAAATTTCTTGCTTAATTCAGGCAACCAACCATTAGGAGAGATGAGTACGTCAAATTGTGCAGGATCAAATAGAATATTCAAAGGACAATTCCATTCTAGTCGATACCGATTTTCCGATCATAGGTTTTCAGTAGTTGCTTACTATACGAGTAAAATCAAAGGCTCTGAAACATATGATCAGTAATCTATAATCTCTCAATCTATAAAAGATTAAATTATTTTAAAACTTTCGGGGGGTCGATTTTTTAAAAAACTGTCACTGCAAATGGTATCATTCAATAAATACGAAAAGGTAAATATAAACACGAAACGTTGTACAGTAAACAAACAGCGAGTTAGCTTCTAATCATAAACTACCTTCATGAAAACACATAAGTTCTGCCTCTAAAAAGAGCGATAGGTGAAATCTTAAAAAATTTGTCTACTACATTGACTAATATCATTTCTGTTTTTGACACATTGCGGATGTGGCCATCATTTAACTTATTAAGCTGAGGTGCTTTATCTGTGGGGATCTCAACAGCTATCCCGCGAAGTTCTCATCATCTCTCAGGAACATTTTTCATAAAGATTTCTGTTTTCTTTTTCTCTATGATCATGTTATTGATCGAAAAAGTATGTAATTTTGAAACGATCTAAGAGCATATTCTATGTGGTGATATTATCTTTTTCAACGGAACCATAAATACATAATTTTAAATTTCTGATTTTCCAGTTATATGCAATGTCTGTACAAACTTATTGGAATTTAATCAAATAAGAGTCCTAAAGGGAAAGAACACTGATTTAAAGTCATTGCCCCCAATGGTTTTCTAATACAATTTTTATCGATAAAAAAGGAACAGGCATAGCTCATAATATCCTGTTCCAGTTTTACCTTTTTTTTGAATCGCCGTTAACGAAAGTAAATATTTGATCAAAGCATCTTGCTCTGATTTTGTGAACCCTGTTGATTCACCAACCCAATATTCATGTCCGATGCCTTTAATGTGCAAATCTTGAAGCTGCTGGGATGTAAGATTTGCTTTAATCACTTTGTCACGGAGGCTTTTATCAACAAGCGCCCGAAGACTGTTTGCAGGATCTGGTGTAATTCCTTTTAAAATAGTCCCTGTTACACCAATTTCCTGATCGATATCGTTCCCTACTGCCACACTGCCGTCATGCAAATAAGGAGCTGTCCAATACAACCCAATAAGACTTGGAACTTTGTATCCACCTGGCGAGTCTCCTAAGGCAAAGGCTAATTTCAACTGATCACGATTAAGATGTTCAGTTGGCACTTTAATACAGTCGGTTTTTTGGGAAGAGGGACAGGAGTTTCAGGTGAGTATAATAAAGATTCCCCCATGACCTTTCCGTATTTTTTTAACGCTTTCGCCCTTGAAGGTTCGGTTCCAATTTCCTTAACAGAGATCACTTGATTATTTGTTAATGTACTTCCTGCATGACAGGTAATACAGTTTGCTTTCGCAAACACTTTTTTCCCCTGTTCTATGGCAGCTCGTTCAATCTTCAAGTTTGGCTTAGGAGGCTGGAGCGTATTTTGCCAAGCCGCAACACCGTTATTTTGTTCGCTGAATTTGTGACAATTAATCCGTCCGGTGCTGTTAATGAAACTTTCGGAAATTGCGGCGGGGCAACAAGCTGATTAATGCCTGGAACATCAGGTGTAGGATCAACAGCTTGAAAAAACTTGGAAGGCTTTACACCGCTCTTGGGATTATAGCGGAAATTAAGATTTGCAGCGTTTTGCAATTTGATAAGATTTGTTGATTTTTCACTTGCTATTTGCTTACCCCAAAGATCAAAACCGCTAAATTTATTTGGAACATATGGCATGACTTTTTCATTTTTAGGTTCATATCCATATCGAAAATCAACCGCAAAGAACGAGAACATTCCGATGCACAAAAGAACTAACAATACGGCCATAAACCATTTCTTAAAGGTCATGTTTTTGTCGTCCCCTCCTTCCGACTGCAATAACTATTCATAATATCTCTAGGAAAAGGCACAATTATATTGAAGATCCTTTTATATAGAAAATAATTCAGTGGACAAAATAGTTCTTAGAGATGGAAAATATCATGCAGTTTGTTCTAGAAATTTTTTCCCATCCGCTTTTCAAGGACATAAAATAATAAGAGTATGATAACGTTCCGTTAAAAAAATAAAGTTGTTTTCCCATTTTCCTTAACAATATAACTTTTACATTTTATTCGGCTTTCTTCTGTGAATCTTTAAATTTATTAAATTTGTTGCTAATAACTGGGCTTTTGCTTTATTATTTGAAATAGATGTTGCTTATACCAATTTAATACAGTGGTCTCAACAATTGGGCTTTCAAATTTTTTGGGTATTTTTGGAAGAATGGTATTTTATCCTTTTGTGTAAGAAGAATATGGACGGAACAGGCAAGGTGGCAGCCGATTTGAACTTTGCAACTATCTAAAAAAGAATTGGCGTGCTTTCATATTTCAGCTTTAACTTTACGTGATAAAGCATTGGGCATCTGCTCAATGCTCTATTGTTTGTTCATTTTACGCAGAGTGGTGAAAAGGTTATGGAATTTGTTCTGATTGTATTGCCGGCTTTTATCATTTTTGCAGTCGGATATGTAGGGCAAAAAACAATTGGCTTTGACATTAAATCTATTTCGGTCATGACGACATACTTAATGTATCCGTTTCTTGTCTTCCGGACATTTTATACAAACAAAATTACACTTGATTATTTTTATATTCTTATATTTTGCTTGCTTTTATGTTTCATATTAATGGTTATCGTGAAAATTGTAAGTAAATTAAAAAAATTGCCGCAATCGATAGAGTCTGCCATGATGTTATCAGCTGTTTTCATGAATAGCGGCAACTATGGGGCCCCAATTATATTGTTTGTTTTTGGACAAACTGCTTTTGATTATGCAGTCATCATGATGGTTATCCAGTCCTTTTTAATGAATACGATCGGTCTTTACTACGCTGCCATTGGCAGCAAAGAAGACAGCAGCATAAAAAGCGCCCTTATGAAAATAGTGAAAATGCCCGTTTTATACGGTTCAGCTGCCGGCATTTTGCTTCAAATCCTGCATGTTCCGGTGCCTGATTTCATCATGCAGCCTGTCGGTTTGATTGCCGATGCAACGATTCCGACCATTATGGTCATTCTCGGAATGCAGCTCGCCAACATCCAGCTAAAAAGTGTAAAAGCTGGCGACGTCGCTTCCATCTTTATCATTCGCATGATCATATCGCCTATTATTTCAATTGGTATTATTCTTTGTCTTCCGCTTGAAGACTTGCTTGCAAAAATTTTAATCATTCTTGCATCTATGCCTACTGCAGCCAACACGACAATGTTTGCTGTTCAATTTCAAACAGAACCAGATTTAGTTTCATTCAGCACATTAACCACGACGCTGGCCAGCATTGCTACAGTGCCGCTCTTGCTTGCGCTGCTCTCTTAAAAAAGAAACGAGCGAGCAGCATTACATGAACGGCAGCTCAAATGCGTCAAATGTGTCACATCTCTTTTTTATAATTTGCCATCATATTTTGCAAAATGTCCACCAGCTTTTCGATACCGACTTGCAAATCATGCTCGCTCAAATAAGAATAGCTGATGCGAATATAATGTTGTTTCGGTTCATGAAGAAAACAGGCGCTTCCGGGCAAATAAGAAATCTTATTTTTCCGCGCTTTTTCTTGTAATTTTATTGGCTGAATCATGGATGGAAGTTTAATCCAGGCATTCAATCCGCCTTTTGGTTTATAAATCATTACTTCCTCTAAATTTTTGAATGCGTCAAGAACCGTATTTCTTCTTAATTCAAGCGCAATTTTTAGTTTTTCCATATGATTTTTCATCCGCTCCGTCCGCAAAATGGGAAGCAGCGCTTTTTGCGGTAAGAGCGGGCTTCCGATATCCATCGTTGCTTTCGTGCCGTACAGCCAGTCGAATAAAACCCCATCCACAATGACAGCCGCAATACGAATGCCTGGCGCAGTTGTTTTGCTAAATCCTTTAAGGTAAATGACATGACCGTTTTTATCAAAGAATTTTATTGGCTTTGGCACCGTAATATTGTCAAATGAAACTTCGCTGAATGAATCGTCTTCTAAAATTAAAAAATGGTACATTTCTGCGAGTTCTACCAATTGCTTGCGGCTCTTTTCCGGCATGCATGTTCCAGTAGGATTTTGAAAGGTTGGGTTTACATATAATAGTTTTGGTTGATGCACCTGCAATTTATCCTCCAATTCATCCACTTTCAGTCCCTCTTCATTTACTCCAATCGATACGACTTGAAATCCTTTATTGACAAACACATCAATGGCCGCACCATAACAAGGGCTTTCAACCATCACAACATCCCCTGGACTTAACAAAGTTTGCGCCACTAAGTCAATTCCTTGCTGTGCACCGCTTGTAATGATCATTTTGTCGTGTTTAACAGATAAGTGATGGAAGTTAAATAAATAATTGGCAATTTCATACCTTAATTCTTCATCTCCTTCAATAGGACCATATGTCGACAACACAAGGGGATGCTGCTCCAATATTTTTTTCATTTCTTGAACAAGGAAGTGAGATGGAAGCAGCCTTGGATAAACGACTGCTTGGGAAAAGTCATAAATCTCTTTTTCACGATAGGCGAGATATTGTGATCTTGTTCCATTGATCTTCATCTGATGCTGCCAGCCGAAAGATTCAGAGTGCTTTTCATATGATTTTTTCTTTCCTGCTGCAACAAAAACACCTTTACCTTGCTGAATCTGTATATATCCTTTCAATTCCAGCAGTTTGTAGGCTTTTTGCACCGTCAGAAAGCTTACATTAAGTTCATTTGCTAACGATCTTAAAGAAGGAAGCCTTTCACCGTGAAGAAGCATGCCCGATTGAATCCGTTCTTCGATTTGCCTGCTAATTTGTTCATAATATGGGGTGCCTAATTTTTTATTAACCGATAATTGCATTGTCTCCCCTCCCATTACATAAAAGACAAAAGATAAAAGCGCATAACTGTTATACAGTGCATTGTACTGTTATATACCGTTGTCGTTATAATATCAAAAAACTTAACAAAAAGGAGTTATTCTTCGTGGTTATTTTGAATTACTGTTTTATATGCTTAATTTTTGGAACAACTTTTTTAGCTATCAAAATCGGAATTGAAGCAGGGGCACCGCCGTTTTTTTCAGCGGGAATGCGTTTTTTTGCCGCTGGGGTGATTATGATGGCCGTCTTTAAAATGCGGAACTATCGATTGAAAACCGTTTTATTTTCCTCTTCGCTCGTGTTTAACGGTTTTTGCTTAACTTTTATCACTTTTGCTTCATTATATTGGGCTGAGCAATTCATCCCGTCCGGACTAGCTGCTGTATTATCTGCAACAGGCCCGATGATGGTGCTGCTCCATCAGGCAAGAGAGAATAAACAACCGATCAAAAAAGAACAATTAGCAGGGATGGCAGCTGCTTTAATAGGCGTCTTTTTGATCTCTTCACCGGGATTCTCTTTGCCTGTCTCCGGCATGTGGGTTTTGGCTTGCTTTATGATTATATTAAGCGAGTGGTTTTATGGACTTGGGACAGTTCGGGCAAAAATGTTTACAAGCAAACATCCGGATATCTCGCCGTTTCTTTCAAATGCCGTACAAATGTTTTACGGCGGCATTTTCTTATTGGCTGTATCCTTTTTAACGGGCGAACAAGGCAAATGGCTGCTGCTGGCAAGCTATGAAACGGTGTTATCACTGCTCTATTTAATCATCATCGGCTCCATCGTCGGCCACGGGCTGTATTATTGGCTTGTTTCAAAAACAAATCCGGTTTTTCCGTCAACTTGGCTTTACATTTCGCCTCTTGTCGCGCTAATCGCCGGCTACATAATATTAAATGAAATCATGAAACCCATTACGCTGATCGGCGCCTTCTTGATTTTATTTGGTGTATTTTTAACTAATCGATCAACTTTTTATGAGTATTGGAAAAAGGGAGCGCTGTTTCACAGGACCGCTTCAAAAAATTTTGATTGAAAACTCTGGAATATTTTAAAAAAAGCCGTTAAATCCCTGCGACAAAAATTTTCAGTGTGCCATTTCATCCATAGCGATTTAAAAAAATGAGGCCAGCTTGCCTCTCTCATTCAGAGGACAAGCTGGCCGGATTCCTTTGCACAGCTCCCTTAATATGTTTTAAATTTACCCATTACTTGATTTTTTTCAGATCGGCCACGTTGCGGCAAATGAAAGAACGACGACTTATCTATGTGTACAGTGGGCTATTATCAACAATAAAAAAGCTTGCAGAGAAAAAATACTTCTTTCTCCGCAAGCTGATAGGAAAGGAGAGTTCTTTTTAACCCTCTTCAATCCATTAATTTTTTCTAAAAAAGTCAATAAACGCGTTGAAAATTTCAAATCCTTGATAAGACAATAAAGAGAGAGCTGTAATTGAAAAAAATGCTGTCAATAACATACGTAACCAAATCATGGTACTCATCCTCCTTTGAATGATTTGTTTATGATTCATTCAAGCAGGTGAGACCACATAATTCGATTCGTAAAAGACGGGATTCAGCAAAAACCGTCTTTTGAAAGATTGCACAAAGCAATAGCAGAAATAAGTGGTGCTTAACGCTATAAAAATGTAACTGGCAATATCAAACCAAGAGTCTTTTCCTATATCTGGTCCATCAATCGGAGCAAAATTTTCTGCCAAATGATCGATGGTGCTAATTTCGTGTACAGCATTTATAGTATGACTGGAACGATCACTGGAAATGTATAAACAGGTAATACTTATAAAAATAAAAATTGTCAGGGCAACGATTTTTTTCATGTATTCACGCCCCTTTAACATCTTTTCTTCATTATATACTTGGTTTTAATATTTTAAAACAAAAATGTTTTTCTGTCTTCCCCTCTGTTTGATTATTTAACGAACAATTTCTTTTCCTCGATTCTGCCATCTGCTTTAGTTCTGTAAGATTTCACTGTTGAATCCGGGAGGCAATCCGCAGTGCCTTCAAAAAACTTCACCTGTTTCTGTACGAATTTCCGAAATGCTGTCTGTCGGCAGGTTTTATTTTTTGAGACTTATTAAACGAATCAGTGAGGAGACCAAAAAAGCAGCAGCAACAGCTAGAAGAATTTTTCCGACAAGCAATGCTGTTATTTTCAGCACGAATACTGCCAAAATCATGACTAAACTGATTGCGATCATAATGAGAGAATAAGTTTTCATATGAGGTTCATCTCCTTTAGCTGTCTGTTTTCAAGCAGAAAAAATCGGCTTCCTAATTCGGCATAAATATATCGCTGGTGACTTGTAAATAAAATGCATTGTTCCTTGAACGCTTCTTTCAGCATCATGATTGACTGCTTTTGTGAGGCCTCGTCTAATGAAGTAAAAGGTTCATCCAAAATAATCAACTCAGGTGATCTTGCTAACATACTAATAAGGAATAGTTTATATTTCATGCCTAGAGAGTAATGTTTGACCGGCTTTTGCAAAGCATGTGTCAGATCAAACTGTTCACAAAGCTCTTGGAATCTTTCTTCATATGCAGCTCTTTTTTCTTTTTTGATCCTCCAAAGTGAAAGAATAAGCTCCTTATTTTCAAATCCAGTTAATGCATCATAAACAAGTGGTTTATCAGGAATATAGGCCATTGCTTCTTTAAAACGATCTGTTCCAGGCTTATACTGTTCATTAAATAAAATGTTGCCTGAATCCGGTTGGATTAATCCCGCTATTAGCCTTAGCAAAGTTGATTTGCCGCTGCCATTTTTTCCGATGATACATGCTCGGTCTCCTGCATGTAATTGAAAAGAAACATTTTCCAGCAATGCTCCTTTTTCTGCAGTTTGTTCATACTGAAAAGCCAGTTGTGAAACTTGAAGCTTAACCATTAGAAATCCTCCAATAATCAACAAACAGTTTATAATCCAATAAAGCGAGACAATACGCCACAGCTCCTATTCTGCTTCCTTTTAGCGTAAGAAACTATTCCGTAATAAAGCAGAAATATCAGATAAAGGGATAAGTACTTTTGACTGAAAAAATAAATAGTCCCGGTATTTCAAGCACTGTGTGAGAAAAAGGTAAGTCCTACATGACAGCGGTCATATAAGTCGTGATTTCCCTATGAGAATTGTTGTAAAACAAAGTGACTGCGGTCATCTTCCATCAAGTCAACGAACCAATTCCAAACATTGATAGCTCTCTAACATAAAAATAACTGCGAAAGAAAAATTGTTTCCTAGTTGTAAATTTGGAATGCACTCATTGCGAGTATATAGCAGCGATTTCAAACACAAGAAATAAATCAGTCCCAGCGAGGCAATCACTTATTCAGTAATAGAAAGGATTTTAACTTTTTCAACATGGTCAATTCCTTTTTTCATTGTGTTCTTACAAACAATTAGGCAAATGGCTGAAACTATCATAAAATATAGAACAGATATGTAGTTGACAACACCTGCCGCTTCCCTCAATACACCAATAAATAGTGATGCGAGCAAGTAATAAATAAAAGGCATGACGAGAAAGTTCCTCATAAAAGCTTGGCCGTTATTTACTATGCTTTCCTCTTCTTCAGTTGTTCCAATCTCGTATTCATGAATAAAATGGAACTTGGTGATAAATGGAAACAAGTATAATTGAATAAATGGAAAAATGAAAAAAGAGATAGTTATTCCAATAAAAGGAATGATCATCCTGAGATCAGCTATTTGGAAATACGTAAGAATCATTATATTCCCGATCGTCAAAAAGAAAGATGGAATTAAATATAGGCAATAAAACAATTTCAATTTTGCCCAAAAGAATTCAGTTAACGAAGAAAATGATAGTTGGTACATCCATATGTTTCTTTTTTCGGTGCTAAAAGAAAAGAAAGAAGGAGTCAACATTCTCATTTCCATTGCTTGGTTAGCCAAAACCATCAAGTTCAATGTAAATAATAGCTGTATTTGGAGAGCCGTGTTCCCTGTCGCTGACATACATGCAGTAAAGAAACCTATATAAAAAAATGCTTCGTAAGATAAGAGCATATAATTAAAAAATTCTTTTGAGAGCAGCCATCTTTTTTCACGTATGATTTGTAGATCTTTATAAATCAGTGCATTCTTCGGCAAAAAAATAGAACGTACCCAATGCAGCAGCTGTAGATAGAAGTGAAAAAAGTCACGAAATCTCTTAATCTCTCCATGATCTTCAGTTGGAATCATTTTAACAGGCAAGGAAAGTACGCCAACTAGAAGGAAAATCAGAGGCCCTAACATCCATGGAGTCCCAATAAAATGTTCAATCTGCAAATATAAAGAGCCGTCTGAAAATAAACTCTTTTGAAAGGAGTTTATTTTATTCCCATATAGATTGATCAGCTGCTGAGATAGATTGACCCAAGCTGCATCTTCAGCTGCAGCCAAAAAGGATGGAAAATTATCCTTAAATGTTTTGAAAATAGGGACTAGAAGACCTGACACAAGAACGCGCCCCAGCATAAAAAAAGCAGTTGAGACAGCGGCGAAAAATACAAAACGGACCCACCCTATTTTTTTTACTACAATGTTATGAATATAGGCACCTGCAAGTTTATTGCTCGTCATAAACAACAGAGCGCCCAGCAGCAAAATATTCAACTGCTTCATCCAGAATAAAGCATCTAATGATTCCGCAATTCGTGATTGAAATAAAATATAAACAAAAAATAGGCTGGAATTTGTAAAAATGCTCCATACCAGCTCTAAAGCAATAAATGTGATATGTATTGATTTGAACGAGACTGGAGCAGCCTGAATAAGATCCATAAACGGTGGAATATGAGTTCTTCGATAAGCTCCGGCTCCCTTAAAAATTGAATAAAGAAGAAAAAAGACAATGAAACCACTCTCCCATTGCTGGCGATATTGCTGGGAGTATAGCCATTTGTACAAAACGGATACGATGACGAAGGCAAGCAAAATATCAAGAATAAAAGAAAACATCATATACTGTTTTGAACTAAGTTTTCTTAAAAAGGGCGCTTTTTTAATAATGAATTCGATGACAGCAGAATATTGCTGCTGCATTCTAACCGATAGCATAAGTGATAATAGTTTTATTAACATTCTCTCACCTGTATTTCAAAGTATGAAAATTCTTCATCGAAAAATAGTTTGACTTTCAAGCCGATAATCACTTTTCTTGATTTCCTTCTTTAGATATTAACGAATTGCTTCTTAACCTGCTGCAGCGCTCAATGAACGTCCGTCTGAACCAACTGCTGTTGGAATAGAAACGAGTGCAGTAATAGCTCCGCCAGCTTCAACAACATTTAAGACAACCGCCGCTACACTTTCACGATCTGCAGCTGGAAACGCTGAAGAGAGTGAGCACAGTGCAAACGTTAAATTGCCGACTGCTAAAGCACTAAAAGAAAAGACAGCTTGTTTTATTTCTTTTAGCCATTAACAGTAAATTACTTACTAAAATACTTTTTATTACCATCTAAGTTTAAGATATATTCAGACCACTATCAATACATCTTTGTAAATTTTATTCACAAAACTTTCACTCAAGTTTTTAAATTTTTTACAACACTCTAACCCAACAGATCAGGCAAGTATGAACTTCTATCCTGCTTGGCTTGGTAGGGATCTGGCTTCATTAGTTGACTCTTGATCTTTTTGCCTGACATTTTTTCTTCACTGTTTAAAAAATAAAAAGCAGATAGACTGACAAGCAGAAATAAACCGCACAACGATAACACTGCTACTTTTTTTGACTTCATTATTCTATTTTTTGATCTATTCTAAATATATAAAATTTTAAATCTATAAAAAATGACAAAAAAGCACCCATCTCATTTGAGAGGGTACTTTCAAGCAGATTAGACCAAACTCAATCTCCATCAATACAATCAAGTTTACACAGAACCTTTGAATCATTTATGTTATACAAGAACTGCTTCTTTTTTTATTACAGTATTTTGAAGAACGAGATTGACCGGATCTCCAACTTGAAAGCGAGAAGTATGTTGAATCAATTCATGTACCGTCCATTCTTCTTCACCTACTTGTACGATGTAATACATTTCTTTTCCTTGATATTGAACAAATTTTACCACCCCATGCGAAGAACCTTCTTTTGCTTTAGACAGCGCCCATTGATCCGGACGGACAGGATATAGACCCTTTTTTTTCAAATTAATAGATACTCCTATATCCGGCCATTTTTCATTAGGAAATGGCTTCGGAATAAACATTCCTTCCTCCCATTTACCTTGAATTAAATTGCATTTACCTACAAAAGTTGCAACAAATTCTGTCTCCGGCCTTGTAAAAATCATTTCCGGCCGGTCAATTTGTTCAATTTTCCCATGATTCATTACGACAATTCGATCTGCCATCGCAAATGCTTCGCTTTGATCATGGGTAACATATACAATGGAAGCATTTGTGTGACGATGAATGTGTTGAATCTCCTTTCTCATTTCCATTCGAAGTTCAGCATCTAAAGCACTGAGAGGCTCATCCATTAATAAAAGACCTGGTTCTGGCGCAATTGCACGTGCTAAAGACACCCGCTGTTTTTGTCCACCGGAAAGTTCATGAGGATATCGTTGGGCTAGCGACTCTAACCCAACCATTCGTAAAACATTTTTCACTCTCTCCTCCCGCTGCTCCTTATCAGCCTTTGGAGCAAACGAATGATGCATTAAAGGAAATTGAACATGCTCATATACTGTCATATGCGGCCATAAGGCAAACGATTGAAAAACCATCCCTATGTTCCTTTTTTCCGGCGGGAGGACGGCTTCCGCTGAAGCAACAACAGTATCATTTATCGTAATGGTTCCGCTTGTCGGTTTCATAAAACCGGCCAGTAATTTTAATAATGTAGTCTTTCCACAACCAGAAGGTCCCAAAATGGCGATAAATTCTCCATCCTTGATTGTTAAATCAATGGAATGCAAAGCTGTGACATCCCCATATGCTTTTGAAATCCCATCAAGCCGAATCATTTTGTTTCAACACCTTTCGTCTCCAAACTTTTTCAAGGCTGATAAACAAAAAACTGCCGAACAAAATTCCTAAAACAATTAAACTTGAAAATGCTGTGGAATAAGTGGTATATCCAGCCTGTTCGTAGTTAAAAATAACAACTCCCACCGTTTCGGCTCCTGTAGACCATAGAAGGCTGGAAACCGTCAGTTCGGTCAAAGAGGTTAAAAAGACCAACAAGGCTCCGCCAATGATACCCGGCAAAAGAAGCGGCATGAGAATTCGCCGCCATTTGACCAAAGGTTTAGCCCCTGACGTACGAGCAGCTTCTTCAATGGAAGGCTCTACCTGTGTCAGCGCCGTGTAGCTTCCCCTAACCTGTAAAATGATAAATCTTGTAATGTAGGCAATAATTAAAATCCAAATGGAGCCGTAGATACCCGGGTTCCATCCTGGCAACGGCTGCATCCATGAAAAGATCATACTGAGAGCAAAGACAGTCCCCGGCAGTGCGTAAGGTATCGTTACAAACAGCTCCACTAACTTTGTCCATCTATTTGGTGATTTATAGCGAAGATACGCAATGGCCGTTCCGACAATCAATGAGACAATTGTCGTTAAGATCGCAAGCTTCATGCTGTTGCTGATCGCTGACATTGTTTTTGGATCAGAGAATAGAATGTATCGATAGTTTTCCAGTGATAAATTTTCTAATTGAAAAGGGAGCCCGTAAGCTTTTATTAATGATGTCGTACCCATTGAAACGAACGGAACGAAACTCGTGAACAACAAAAGTGCCCAAACGGCTATTTCGATCAAACGCTTCCACGTCAACGATAAATGAATGCGAGGTTCTTTATCCCGTTTGACCGTTTCAATTACACGGCTTCGCCTTAAAAGAAGCCATTGAATAGACAGTCCGATTAAAGCAATTGCTCCCAACAAAATCGATAGAACGGCCGCTCTTGCAAAGGCAGCCGGTCCAAATCCGACGACTTCTTCGTAAATATACGTACTTAGCACACGAATGTTTGCCGGGATACCTAAAAAAGCAGGGATCCCAAAGTTATCAAGATTTGATAAAAAAGCGAGCATTCCGCCGCTGCAAATCCCGGGCAATGCTAGCGGAAGGATGACCTTACGAATAATAGTTCCTCTTTTAGCACCGCATGTTTGTGCCGCTTGCTCAAGCTCCAGAGGAATTTTTCTAAACACTTCCACCGTTAGTAAATATACAAGCGGATAATGAGACAAACCTAAAATAAAAATGATTCCACCTATGCTATACAAGTTTGGCAGCTTCCAATCTCCTGGAAGCATATGAAGAACAGCTGCAATTGGTCCATTGCCGCTAAAAAACTGAACCCATGCAAGTGTTGTAATGTATGAAGGAATAATAAACGGAAGAAAGATAAACAGCTGCATCCATTTTTTCCCGCTAATGTTTAAATAGGCGATAACCCATGCCATCGCAATCCCTAAAATAAGTGAAACCAAAGTAGAACCGATGACGATATAAAGCGTATTTTTCACAGTGATCCATGTTTGTTCTTCTTTCAGCACTTCTGAGTAATTCGAAAATGAGACGGCACCCTCTTCTGTTAAACTTAATAAGATAAGGCGAAAAACGGGAACTATAAAAAATAAAATAATCAGTAAAAACCCGAAACCCATCCACAAGTTTTTCAATGGGGAGAAACGAGAAAACGAGGACGTGCTCCTCGTCATCCCTTTTGTTTGCTCTTTACCAGGAAACATCGTCCTCTCTCCTTTAATTATTGTTGACCAAATATTTCACCAAATTTTGCTTTATCTTCTTCACGAGATTGATAAAGCTCAGATATGTCTGCATTCAGTACGTTCAACTCATCAATCGTTTTTAATCCCTCTGGAGCATTAACGTCTTGGCGAATCGGTGTATATCCAAGTTCAGCTGCTAATTTTTGTCCTTCTTCTGATAAAACGAAATCTACGAAAGCTTTAGCTGCTTCTTCATTTTTTGTATCCTTCATAATACCGATCGGTTCAGTAATGACAGGAACGCCTTCTTTCGGATAGATGAATTCTACAGGTGAACCTTCTTTTTTGGCGCGCGCAGCGAGATAATCAACAACGATTCCGTATGGCTTTTCCCCTGAAGCAACCGATTTTAACACACCGCCATTCCCTTTCGTAACAGCCATTCCGTTTTCTTTTAAACGCTTGAAGAAATCCCATCCTAAATCGTTTTGTCTTGTAAACACTCCAAGATTGTATGCAGCTGCTCCTGAATAAAACGGGCTTGGCATAATCGCTTTTCCTTTTGCGTCGCTTTCCGTCAATACATTCCAGCTATCAGGTATGTTTTGCACACTATTTGTGTTCACTGCAAGAACAGTTGCCATCACTTTTGTGCCTGTGTACATGCCGTCACTGTCAATAAACTGACCCGGAATTTGTTCTGCTTCTTTTGATTTGTAAGAAAGTAAAAGATCGTCATTTTTTAAACTTTCAAACGTTACAGCGTCTGCAACAAGCAAAACATCTGCTTGAATGTTTCCAGCTTCTTTTTCAGCTTGTAATTTTGCAATCACTTCTTCCGTTCCTGACCGGAAAGTATTGACTTTTACATCAGGATATTTTTCATTAAAAGCTGTCACTAATCTTTGAGCATCTTCATCAGGCTGTGAAGTATAGAAATTAAGTTCCCCTGAGACTTCCTTCTTTTGTTCTGACTGCGTTTCTACATCATTGCTTGATGAGGCATTATTGCTGCTGCCACAGGCAGCTAATACAAAAAGTAATGTGAATATAGTGAAAGCGGACAACCATTTACGCATTGGAATGTTCCTCCTTACCCTCTTTTAAGAAATTTAAAGAGCATTTTCGAAACCAGCGTTCAATCTGTTCCATTTTCCGTTTGTGATGAACGGGAAACTCCACAGGTGAAACGGTAATATAACCTTCCTTTAGCTTTAAATAATCACTGTTTTCGTTAAGGTTTACTAATTGGTTTAATTCATCTTTTAACCAAAAATATACTTGACCGTGCGGATCGTTTAGCCCTACGTATCGATAACGGGAAACTGTCAAATCTAAAGGAACTACCTCAACACCTTTACAAAGATAAATCGGAATATTCGGTAAATTGATGTTTAAGAAAACTCCTTTAGGAATTCGGTTTTGTAAAATAATTTCAACCGCTTTATACAAAAGCTGTTTTGTTTTTAAATAATTTACCTTCGCTTCATCAAATTCGTTCAACGATACTGATACGGCTGGAACGTTGTAAAGAGAAGCCTCAACCGCACCTGCCAATGTACCAGAATAATATAAATCCCTTCCTAAATTCGGACCAAGATTAATACCTGAAAACAAAATATCAGGCGGAGTCTTTAACAGAACTTCCATCCCAAGCTTGACGCAATCGGCCGGAGTACCGTTTACGGCCCATGCCCCTTTCGTTCCAGAGAATATTTCCACAGGTTTCACTTTTAATGGTGTTCTGAGAGTAATGGAATGGCCGACTGCGCTTCGTTCTTGGTCGGGACAAACGACATAAACTTCACCAAAATGCTGAAGAACTTCTACAAGTGCTTCGACTCCTGGCGCAAAAATTCCGTCATCGTTTGTAACTAAAATTCTCAACGGACGACCTCCTTCAATCGATTTCCGTTCCGTTTTGCATACAGTACATTTTTCTTTAACACCATCAAATCTTTTGAAGCATCAAACCCTTCAATAATTACTGGAATATTCTCGATAGTTAAAAATTTGTTTAATATTTCTTCTCCGATATCACCGTCACCTAACGGTAAATGAAGAATTTCATTTGTTGCATCACTAATATGAATTTTGTTTACCTCAGGCATTTCATTCCAGATAGAAAAAATGTCTGCGTGTAATGGAATGTGGGCGACATCAAATGTCGTTTGAATTTGCGGGAAAAAAGGTGCAATCACTTTTTTTACGGCGGCTGGTTTAATAATAAACTCTTTCGCCTTCCATTCCATCATTTCTAACGATAACGTGAGTCCTTCTTGTCTAGCTTTTCGATCAAGTTCTTCCATTGATTCGAACAAAAGCTCTTCATGGACAGAAACGTCTGAATCCGCAAGAGTCAGCTTTCCTGGATGAAATGTAATATTATCAGCTCCAATTTGTGAAGCCAGCTCAATAGATCGAATAATTTCATGAACGGACTGCTTGCGAATGCCATTATTTAGAGAACTTAAGTTTAAATCCCAGCTTGCTGCGTGCATCGTCAGCTGCATGTTTGTTTCTTCTTTGACCTGCCGGATTCGTTTAGGCATGCTTTCATATTTCCACACATGCTCTGCCCAAACCTCAACACCGACAAATTTTAACTCTTTTGCCAGCCTAATCACTTCCTCAACCGGAAATGCCCATGCAAGTGTAGAAGCAAAGCGTATATTCATCGAACTGATTTCCTCCTTTCTTATTTTTGAATGAAATGGAGAGATTCATTTTTACATTGCCGATTAGAGAAAGATTTCGTGAGTTAAGTCCATGAAAATCACTTCCTCCTGAATCAACAATTAATCCTGACAAGCAATTGGAATATGTATGTCCACTTCCTTTTCATCTATCTTAAGTTTAGAAAAGATTTGTTAAGGAACACTTAAAGGCGGTTTGAACTTTTGTAAACATTCTGTAAATGAAAAAATAAAAATAAGAAATGAAAAAGCGGCTTCAAATCGCAATTATGCATCATTCCCAACTTAGAATGTAAATTGTTTGTAAATTTTTTACGATTTATTCATATTCTTTGCTAAATACACTCTTTTTTGTTTAGATATCACATGTGTTGTCATATTATAAAAATCATTGCGACGTGATATTTTCCGAGTTTACTAGCAGTTTCCCACACAGATGAAAAAATTCAGTTTGTTTTTCCAAATGAGATTGATTCCGGAAATAATCGCAAAATATTTTATATGCCCCCTTTTGAGGACGCTAAAGGACATTTCGTTCAATGCGAAAATCCTTGCCGACAGTGGAATCTAAAAATTCTCTGCCTCTTCGGTTGTAGTACTTGAACTTAGCCTTCAATGCTGAATTCGCTGCTGATACAGCTTCAAAAAAGACAATGAAAAAGCGCTCAACACAATAAAATTTGACAGGCTCTGTTTGAGCGTGATATAGTTTGTTTTGAAAATACAGAAAATTATTTAAATAATTAAAATTGTAAGCGCTTAAAGGGGGTAAAGATATGACAAGACAAGCAGTAAAGGATGCTCTCAAGGAAACTCTTGACAAGGTGTTGGATACCGCTGTAGGCAGGGCTGGAGGAGCCCCTGGTGTAGTTGCAATGGTAACTGACCGGGACGGAAACATCTATGAGGGTGCAGCCGGTGTACGCGATCTTGGAAAGAAAACACCGATGACCACCGATACAGTGTTCGCTCTTTTTTCGACCACGAAGGCCATCACCGGTACGGCATTGATGAAATTGGTCGAGGAAGGAAAAGTCAGTCTCGACGATCCGGTCAAGAAGTATGTACCTGAGATTGCCGAGATTCCAGTTCTCGAAGGGTTTGACAAAGACGGGCAGCCAAAACTAAGGGAAGCAAAAACCGACGTTACGATCAACATGTTGATGCTTCACACTGCCGGCTTCGGCTACGAGTTCTTCAGTCATGAAGATCGAAAATACCGTGAAGCAAAAGGAGTACCTTCCATTCTCACTAGTACATTTGACTCTGTAAAGAGCGTGCTTCTATTCGAGCCAGGTGAACGCTGGAACTATGGCGTCAACATCGACTGGGTTGGTAAAGTTGTTGAAGCCGTATCCGGTAAACGACTGGGCGAAGTGATGGCAGAGCGTATTTTTGCTCCACTCGGCATGTCCGACATCGGTTTCACGTTATCACCTTCGATGATGGAACGCCGCGCAACCATCCACAGCCGCAGTCAGGATGGTCAACTCACACCAAAACCTGAGCTTATTCTCCCGCAATCTCCAGAAATGGATATGGGAGGACATGGTTTGTATGCGAGCATTGGCGAATACACGAAGTTTATCCGAATGATTCTGAATGACGGTGCGGGTGTACTCAAACCAGAAACAGTCGCGCAAATGTCTCAAAACGGACTTGGGGAATTGAAGAGCGGCGGATGGATTTCGTCCGATCCAACGCTGGCTAATGACGGCGAGTTCTACCCCGGCGTACAAAAGTCGTGGTCTTATACATTCCAGGTAAACGATGAACCTACCCCTACAGGTCGTCCAGCAGGCCAATTGATGTGGTCGGGATTGGCTAACCTGTTTTACTGGATTGATCGCAAAAACGGGATTGGCGGATATTGGGCTACGCAAATATTTCCGTTCCAAGATGTGGGTTCATACTTAGGCTTCCTCGAATTCGAGTCAGCAGTCTATAGTACGCTGAAACGGTTCGGTCAGATTACGACTTGATCTAGGGAATGGAGACTATACAGATGACTCCCCCGCTTACTCCGTATAATGTCACAAAGTGCGGATGGATGATCATATAAAGTATTTTCTTTCTAACATACACTTCAGCGGCGGAAGCCATAGCTTAAGAGCTTGTTAGAAATATATTCGATAGCGCTTTCTTTAAGAATCCTTTTATGCACTACATTTATCAATATCAATCATTGAATATCGGAGATTTTCCGGGCCAATCTTTTTGCCTATCCAGCAAACTGAAACAAATTTTTAAGGGGCTTTCTAATAAGTCGATTTTCCGGCTTATAGACGCCCCTTTAATGTTTTAGAAACTTGATATATCAACGCTTATGATGTTTCGTTTTCAGTGGATTTTGACTTGCTGGACAGCCCCTGTTTGTGCTTCGAGCAGCTTTTATTGTCTTTTACATTATGGCTGCGGCGAAATCTGTCAGAAATGTATATTTCCATCAAAATCACGATTAGACTTCAATATATTAGATGAAATGAAAATTTGTGAGCGTCATAAGATACAGTCTTTACAACTTTCGTTAGAAATTCAACCTTGGAACCACCATATCGTAACTATAGTTAGAAATAAAAGATATATGAATGATATAATTCGGAAGAGCCTTTTTTTATTTTTAAACGGCGGCTTCCACATTATGACGATAATGGCAGGAGCAAACAGCGTGATTAAAATGAGTTTTATCTCAATAAATGCTATACATAAAGCTAATAATATGGAAACGTAAAAAACGGGTATAAACCATGTGCTTTTTTCATTTTCTTCATCATCTGACCCATTATTCGAATCATTCAGTAATTTTTCTAAGTTTAGTTTTTCCCATAGCATATGCTTTACACCTCCTCATGAAAGTTGGGCCATTAAATATGGAGTGATCTTAGCCTCTACAACGGCAGCGATAAATGTCAAAATGATCATTAGAAAAAAGAATGTAAAGATGTCCTTTAAAAAAACGGAATTTGATTCTCCCCTAATTTTGGCAATGACCGCATCAATCAGTTTAAACCCAATAGAACCCGCAATAATCATAGCAGGAATCTCAAATATACCATGTGGAACTAGGGCTGTTACAATATAAATTAGATCGTTCCCATGCTGAAGACTGTGCATGATAGATACACCAACTAAAAAACCATTGACTAGTAATAAAGCAGCAGTAAAAATTCCAAACGTAAATATAGTAAAGCTTATGAAAACATCCGCAAGTACGTTATGTATAAAATAATCAAATATAGTACGCCCAACATTTGGTTCCTGTCTTTCTACAGGTAAGATATTGCTAAAAAAAGTACCCATGATAATTCCAATCACGTATATTATAAACGCTACTGATAAAACCCGCTTATTTCGCAGTAGAACGTTTTTTATTTAACCAATCTCTTCCATATCATTAATAATCATATTTTCGAAATTTATTATGTTTTTCATGTTCGTGTATTCCTTTAATATTTCCCCATTGATTAAAACTCCTACACGATCGCATAGATTTTGAGCAACATGCACTAAATGAGTAGACATGAAAATAATTTTTCCACTATCTGCGTATTCCCTTAAAAACTTTTTCATAAACATTGTTGTCGGAGGATCAAATGAGCTTAGCGGCTCATCTAGTAAAAGCACATCTGGTTCATGAATGATAGCACCGGCAACAGACAGCTTATGCTTCATACCAAAGGAAAGAGTTGAAATCATTTCATTTTCCTTATCTTTTAGTGAAAAATTTTTTAACAACATTTGAATACGGTCAGTTTTTTGCGAATCGGGTACTTGCTGCAGATCAGCTATAAAATCTAAATATTCCTTTGGAGTAAGATAATTATAAATAAAAGGTGTGTCCGGCACATAACCTATATATTGTAAAAATTCAGATCGATCATCATCAATTGTCTTACCGTCAATAAATATTTTTCCAGAGTCTGGAGTGACCAATCCGATTATACATTTAAGCAAAGTGGACTTCCCAGCACCGTTTGGCCCTAATAATCCATATATTTCTCCTCTTTTTAATGTAATATTAATTGATTTTAATACATCATACTCCTTATACCTTTTTGAAACATTTTTAATAATCATCTGCTCATCTCCCAATGAGAAGTACCGACTCGTTTAATCCAAAAGTAAAAGAATATAAAAAAGCTTATGAATAGCAAGGAAGAACCTGAGATTGCCAACACATTAAAAAGAATGCTGCTGATATAGTTTTTCCAGTAAAGAACCCCCAACAGCCCATATATTTCTAAATTTAATATTAAAACAATTCCAAGAATCGTGTGTTCAAAAACAGAAGCTTTAACGGAAGAGCCAATATCTTCAATATGTTCCCAATCCAGACGCGGATACAAAAACGTTCCAATAATTTGAGCACTGCTGATGATAATAGCGGTAGTATTTACAAGGACAAATATCATAATGACAGTACTTAGTTTCAGATGAAAAAACGATACAACACATATAAATAAAACGTTCATGACGATCAAAATAGGAATAACATGTAAAATCGCCTTGCTTACGATTAACTGGTTCAAAGAAGAGCCTGACCCTTTATATAAAAGCAAGTTCTCCCTTTCAGCATCAGCTGATGTAATCCCTAATAATCCGTCTCCTAAAAACGAGACATTTATTGATACTGCAAAGATGATCGGATATATTACGAAAAGAGCCGGGAATTCAAACCAATTTTGCATCATTCCTAATCCGAGCAATAAACCGATTTCGGAAGCCAGCATATAGATAGATAAATAAAACCTCTTTTTTATTAAAAAATTCGCTCGAGTGAAAGCGATGAAATCTTTTTTCATAACCGCCAAAACTTTCCTTGATAAAAGCTTTTTTAGTTTTCTATCAATAAAGTTATGAAAAGATCTGTTTTTTATTATTTTGACATTTGTTTTTTCATTGGAAAGCTGCGAAATATCTTTTACGTCTAAATATTTATTTACAATAAGATACGAAATATAAATTAGAATGATTCCAATAATTAGCAACAACGGTTGATAATAGAGAAAGTATTCTACTTCCATTAGTGTATTAAATAACCAATTAGTAGGCAGCACATAACCAGTCAAAATCACATCAAGATTGAATCTAGAAATAGAATGAACGATCGATTCTATAAAGTTTTCCTCATAAAAGTAGCTAAAGCCTAACCAGCCAAATACAATCGTAGACAGAAATGATAAAAGCATAACAAAAACGAAAGAAAGTACACTTTTCACAGCTGACTGAAAAACAACATGCAAAACCTTTGAATATATTATGTATAATCCTGACGAATAAAAACTGACGACCCCAATTAAAAAAAGAACATAAAATGGAAACGATACAAATAACAATAGCCGAGAAGTTATTGATTCTTCTACAAAATTTAAAACGTAGAACAGGATTGGATATAAAAAGAAAAGAGTCGAAAACAGTGACTTGAAAATGATTTGCGTAAAAAATCTTACCAATAATATATCTTTTGGATCTGTTTTCACGGAGTATAGTAAGAGAAAATCTTCCGGATAGACAAACCTTTGCAAAATATCATGAGAAGAACGAAGATTGCTGATTAAATTCCATAATACTAGCAAATTGACTAACAAAACAGCTGCCTGAGAAAAATAAGGAATGATTAGTTCTACTAAATGATATAGGATAAAATTGTATACTCCAAAAATGAAAACAAATAAAACTAGTAATATTTTTTGATTCAATAAATTTTCCCCAAACGGAAAGAAAAAAAGAAATCTATTGACATAGCGCCTAAAATTCAACTTGAAATTCGAATAAAATAGATTAGACTTTAACATACTGCCCCCTGAATTTAAAATCTAGGGCGATGGCAAAAACTTATTTCGCCATCACTCGATTTTTGTAATTTACCATTTCGAGCCCATTCTTTATCTAGATTGAATATATCATAAATAATAGAAAAAATTCCATATTCTGATAAATTTTATTTTAAGGGAAATGCTCGCGCTTTTTTAATAAGCGTCCATTTTACAGAGATGATCTGACGATTACATGAGAGAGTTACAAAAAGTGAACTTGAGCAGGTTGCCTTTTGCCGTTGAAGTAGCTTCAAGCGCTGAAAGATGAGGGGAATAGATTGACAGAACTTCTCTTTAACATGAGATTCTTTTACCAGTAATTTTGTTGAAGCGCCCTTACAGAAAATCATAATTGAAGGATGAACACAAAACGGAATGTATAATAAGTTGTCAGTTTCTGTATTCTATCTTCCAAACCGAAAAGCCGAAAGCCTAATGATAGGGAAAAGAGTAAAAATTGTCAAAAAAGCCGCAGTTATTGTTCTCATTGCTGAGGGAGCTCTTGCACGCTGCAATTTGGCAGGAACAATGAAAAGGGAGAAAAGAAATTGAATAAAGGACTTTTTTATATGTAAGTCCTTTATCCGTTCAAAACGATAATAATCGGAAGACAAAAGGCTGCAAATTGTTGTTAAAATAATCGCCGAAATAAAGAATCAATTTAATATTCATCTGTTTCCCACTGTTAATGACGGAACATATTTTTTGCACACTACAATTATTGAAAAGAGAAGCGTTTCTTGCCCGAATTATATTCCTAATTTGGCTCCAAAAAAATGAAAGTTGAGAGCTTCTTACATTTACGATAATGTTTTCTTGCTTTCACATAGCTTTTGATAGCGTTCGAGAAGTTTTTCATATCGAACCATTCCGGCATCTTTGCTGCCTAGTTCAAAATTTCCATAAAAGCCGTGAAAATCAGATCCTCCTGTTTCGATCAGCTCGAATTGGTCCGCATAATATTTGACAAGTTCTTCGTCCTTAGGTCCATGCAAAGGGTGAACTGCTTCGATGCCTTCTAAGCCAATCTCAACCCACTCGGGAATTGCATCAAAATTGTTGAATTGTTTTGGATGGGCAAGTACCGGCAAACCGCCCGCCTCGCGGATGGCAACAATCGCATCTTCCACATCGACATACTGTATAGGTATGTGCGCTAATCCTTGCGGCTTTCCTTCCCCGCCTTTTGAAAAAAGCTTATCATATAGATCGCCATAGATTTTGTCAGCGTATCCTTTGTTTATTAAAGCATGCATAATATGCTGTTTGTATACCCCTGTGCCGTCTTTGGCGAATTGTTCTACTTCTTCCCATGAAATGTTAAAACCTGCTTTCATAATTCTTTTCGCCATTTCATATGATGCTAGGTGTCTCATCTTTAACAGCGGGCTGCACAGGTTTTCAATCGCTTCGTGATGCGGTTCCACAAAAAAGCCTAAAATATGGGCTCTCCGTTGTCTTTTATAGTCATAAGCCGAAATCTCGATCCCTGGAATAATGGTTACTCCGAGCTGCTCTCCTATATATTTCGCTTCCTTTAATCCTTTTGTCGTATCATGGTCCGTAATTGCCAAATGGGTGATTCCTTTTTCTTTCGCAAGAGAAATTACTTCAAATAGACTCATTGAGCCATCTGATATATTTGAATGACAATGTAAATCAATCATTACGGTCAACACCTGCTTTCACTGTTTTTATAAAATAATTAATGAGTTTCACGCAAATTTGCCTTCATTCTTGTCGAAACAAATTCGAAAATGATCGCTAAAACAAGAATGAAGTAAGTAATCATTCCGATTTCCCTTAAATCAAAATAAAATCCGCTCGCCATAAACAAATCAAATCCGATCCCGCCTGCTCCTGCGGCAGCCCCCATCGCAACAGCAACGGAAAAGTTAATCTCAAATCTCATAAACGTCCAAGAAATTAAATACGTCATTGACGAGGGGATTACCGTCTGAAACACAATTTGCCACCAATTGGCCCCGCAGCCCTTTAATGCTTCGATCACACCTTCATCCAACTCTTCGAACGATTCAGAATATGCTTTAATCAAATAGCCAATGGAGTGAAACGTCATGCCAATAACAGCTGCAACACTTCCTAGACCAGCAGCGACGGAAAAAATCAGCACCCACAAAACAGTAGGAACGGCGCGAATAAATGCAACAAAGGCTTTAATGGTATTGGAAACAACTTTATTTGATAAATTTTGCGCTGCCAACAGCCCTAGAAAAAGTGCAATAACAGCTCCGAACACTGTCGTCAAAAAAGCAAGCCCCAAGGTTATCAACAATTGATAGATTGCTTCTGTTATAGTTAAACGCGAAAAGCTTGCTTCGAAAAACATTGTTTTAAAATTCGCAAATGTTTCTTTTAATCCAGACATGAAATTTGTATCGCCATAATCAAACATTGTAAAGCCATAAACAGTAATAACGAATAATGCTGTCAATGTCAGCCGGATGGCAATTGCCTGCTTCGTCAACGGTTTCACTTTTATTCTCGAAGAATGCGTTAATTTTCCGCTGTCTTTCAGAGTGCTTCCAGTTTTCATCAACCATTCATTATTCATATCATCACCCTTTCTTTCTTAAATTTTCATTCATCGTTATAAAATGACCCTTCTTATCAAATTCGAAAGATATTCAATGACAAATACCGTCAGTACGATAGTCATGACAACCAAACTCGCTGCACTATAATTGGAGCTTTTATAATACAAGTCAAAAGAAAAACCAATTCCTGTACCGGTTAAAATTCCAACTAAAGTCGCGCTGCGAATATTCGTTTCAATTTCAAATAATACCCAACTGATCATCTGGGGAAGGCTGGATGGAATGACCGACTGGAAGATGATCGGAAAAAATTGGGCGCCGGTTGCACGCAATGCTTCAACGGAACTATTGCTAACTTCATCGATCGTTTCTATAAATGCTCGCGTTAAAAAACCAAAGGAGGCGAAGAACAAAGCAAAAAATCCGGTAATGGAGCTTTGTCCAAAAGAAAAGAGCAGAATCAATGCCCATGCAGCTACCGGAATATTACGAGAAACAGTTGCAATTCCTCTGCTTATTGCACTTAATAAACCATTCACTTTCGTCGTCTTCGAACCACATATTGCGAAAAAAGTAGCAAAAATAGCTGCAGTTGTCGTGGAAGCGACTGATATTAAAACTGTTTCTTGTAATTTACTTAAAATATCCGGAAGCTTTTCCATCGCTTTTGCATCAGGAAAAAAATTTGTCACTCCCCACTCTACTGCCTTTGCGACAGAGGTGAGTCCTTTCACAAGCTGAAAATCTGTTATCAACATAGAAAGATACGTTAACACAATTAACAATAAAAAAAATAAGGAGAAGCTTCTTCTTCTTTTTACAAAGATATCTGCTTGCATGATCTTCACCTACATTAAAGAATCAGATTCTTTACTTCAGACCCATAAATATTGCGAACAATATCTTCCGTTATTTCTTTCGGAGGACCATCGTACACTTTCTTTCCATTATTAATACCGATAATTCGATCAGAGTACTTCAAAGCGACATCGACTTGGTGCAGGTTGACAATACAAGTAATTCCGAGTGTAGAAGAAATATTTTTTAAATGATCCATGATGATTTTGGCAGAGTTCGGATCTAAGGAGGCAATCGGCTCATCACACAATAGCATTCTCGGATTTTGAATTAAGGCTCTGGCAATTCCGACTCTTTGTTTTTGTCCGCCGCTTAGCTGATCACACCGTTTATACACTTGATCCTCCAGCCCCAACAATCCGAGAATATGAACCGCCTGCTTTTTCTCCTCCTCGCTGTATAAACCGAATGCTCCTGCCAAAGTTGACTTGTAGCCGAGCCTGCCGTGGAGCACGTTTTCAATTACGCTTAATCTAGTGACAAGATTGTAATGCTGAAAGACCATTCCAATGGTTGCTCTCACTTTTCTTAAGCTTTTTTTGCCAAGCTTTAAAATGTCGACACCATCAAATATGATTTCACCGCTAGACGCTTCGATCATGCGGTTAATACACCGGAGGAGGGTTGATTTCCCCGCCCCCGATGGACCAATGATCGAAACGAATTCCCCTTCTTTTACAGAAAAGTTCATGTCTTGAAGCGCCATTGTATTGCTTCCATAACGTTTTGACACGTTATTTAATGTTAAAATGGCTGTCATCGTTTATCCCTCACCAAATCCTTATTTAGACAATTCTCTGATCGGATCAAACCAAGAATCCTCTACTTCAACGAAACGCTCATTAGCTTTTTTCGTAAACAAACCGCTAAAATCAGAATCCTCCGGCACGAAAATCTTCGTATTGTTGGCTACTTCATCAGAAACAAAAGCTTCCACAAGCTTTTTGCGATCTTCTTCAGATACGGTTTCCGTATTGACAACAAACGGAGCATTCAATACCGGTGTGACTGAAATTAAGACAAATTCCTTTCCAGGCACAGTATGAAACGGCTCAGCAGCATCTTTTTTGACTTTATATACCGCTCCCGGTTTATTTTGCTCACCGTCAACTAATTCAATATAGTTGTTCACACATGTGTCGCAAAATGCTGCTACATCTACTTTTCCAGACAGTAAGTTAACCGCAGACCCTTGATGAGAGCCTCCATATTGCACTTCGCTGAAAAACTTGCCCTCGCCGCCTTCTAATAAGTCGTCAACAGTTAAATCTTTGTACTCTTCCTTTTGGCTAAAGTACGAAACGATTTCGGTCGATGGAACTTTAAAGCCTGATGTGGAGCTGTTAGACACAAATGAAAATTTCTTTCCAGCTATATTATCAATGGAAAACCCGGAGCCGCTTTTGTACTCGTCTTCATCCCCTTTATTTACGGCAAGCCAGCTGTAGTACATGGCATCATCAAGTGTGCCGGATTCACCGCTCGGAACGACGAGAGGAAGCACTTTTTCATTTTTGTCATGAGCCTCTATGTATCCCTGTGCACCCATAAACGCTAAATCAGCATTCCCGTTTGCAATCGCCTCAATGGCAATAATGTAATCAGTTGTCGTCTTATGCTCGACTTTCTTTCCAGTTGCTTCTTCAATCAACTTAGCGATTTCGTCACGTGCCGCTTTCAAATCTTCACCGGATTCATTCGGGTACCATGCAATTGTAAGCGTATCGTCGCCGCTTTTTTGAGCGGAATCGCTTTCTGTTCCTGCTGATGATGAACAACCTGATAAAAAGATGACCAAGATGAAAGCGATGCTCATAAACCTCAACATTTTTTTCATATTCATTACCCCTTTTCCTTTCAAAATAGATTATTTTTCCATTTATAATTGAATATAAAGGATGAATGTAAAGGCATTGTTAATTCATATCGTTGAATTACTAAAGAATTTTTAATGTTTTGTAAAGGGATTTTTTTCAGAATACTTGATGATTTCCCCGTCCAGCATTCGGTATTTTACATCACATAAGTTTTGCATGAACAACATATCATGAAAAATTCCCAGCATTGTTGTCCCTTCGCGAACGAGCTGTTCCATCAATACTCTTACTTTTTCCTTCGATTCATCATCTAAACTTGCCGTCGGTTCATCCAATAAAAGTAGTCTCGGACGCTTTACCATTGCTCTAGCGATGTTCAACCGCAGTTTTTCACCTCCGGAAAAAGTAGCAACATAACTATCCCAAAGCTGAGGATCCAGTTCAAAATGCGTCAATATTTTTTCTGTCTCTTCCTCCGCATACTTATCGTTATGCCCCATTTCTAATATTGCTTGTTTGACTATTTCCCTGGCCGTTATACGAGGCAAAGCATTTAAAAACTGTGATACGTATCCGATCTCATGCTTTCGTAAATAAATCATTTCTCTTTCCGTCGCTTCTCGCAAATTGATTAGGCCAAACTTTTTTGAGTTGTACCAGATGTCTCCACTTTCAGGCAAATATGTGCGGTAGATGCATTTTAAAATGGTTGATTTGCCGCTGCCGCTTTTACCGGTAATACCGACAAATTCTCCTTCTTTTACAACAAAGCTAATCTTGTTAATGGCGCGGATTTCCTTGTTTACACTGTGCAATCGAAATGTTTTGGACAGGCTCTCAACCGTTAAAATGTTTTCCACTGAATTCCCTTCTTCCCTCATACTTATCTAGAAATGTTTCAATATGTTGAGACAAGTCGTCGATTCGTTCTTTCAACGTTTCATACGACCAATCCCACCACTTGATTTGTTCCAATCGTTTAACCGTTTGCTCATCAAATCGGCGCCTTAACGGTTTGGCTGGTATTCCAGCAACGATTGTATAAGGCTCTACATCCTTTGTCACAATAGCTCCGCTGCCGACTACTGCACCATTGCCGATTTTTACACCTGGCATGATGATGGCCCCGTGGCCAATCCATGTGTCATGGCCGATATAGGTGATTTGTGCTTTACGCCATGATAAAAACGCTTCATCGTCATGAGTATCAACTCCATACATTTTTCTCCGATACGTAATATGGTGCAAAGTAGGGCGATTCATCGGGTGAGCGGTTGGACCGATTCGCACCATCGCAGCAATATTGGAAAATTTTCCAACTTCAACATTTTGCAGGATGCAAAACTGCCCTGTATAAGAAAAATCCCCCATTTTTACATTTTCTAAATAATTGTGAGCCCCTATTTCTGTGTATTCACCTAATTCTGTATGAAACAACTGGCAATGTTCATGGATATAAGGTTTTTTTGACAGCTTTTTCTCGATCATAGAAACTCCCTTTCCATCATCTTTAAATTCTATAATTTGTTTTCAAGATTAAACGGCCGTCCACAAAACAAGACGTGATAACCGGAAAATCTAAGTCTATTTTTTCGATGATGACTATATCCGCTTTTTTTCCTTCCTTAATTGATCCAATTTGATCATCCAGTTTGACAGCTTTGGCCGGGTTAATCGTCACAAGCTTAAACATTTCGACTAGGTCGATATCGCTTTTTTCGCTCATTTTAAAAACAGCATGAAGCAGCGATGGAGGATAATAGTCACTACATAAAATATCGATACACCCGTGTTGAATGGCTTCTTGTGCAGATAAATTTCCGCTGTGGGACCCTCCCAAAAGAACGTTCGGAGCCCCGGCTACCGTCAGCATTCCTTTCTTTTTCGCATTTTTAGCAATTTCCAAGGTGATTGGAAATTCACTGATCGAAGCCCCAAAGCTTTGCACAAGCTCAAGTTTTTCCAACGTGTCATCGTCATGAGAAGCGATAGCAATACCTTTTTGTTGTGCCAGCGTTGCAATTTCCTTTATTCCCTCAAGTGTTAATTTTTCCTTATGCTGATGTTTTGTAATGACTCTATCAATCTCTTCATCACTGAGCTCTTGGTAGCCTTTTATCGTTTTTCTGTAAATTTCTAAATCTCTATATTGTCCTTGACCAGGGGTATGATCCATAAACGAAATTAAGTGCACCTTGCTCTCAGCAATGTACGATTTTAAGTTTTCAACTTCTTCGATGCTGTCAATTTCAAACCGTGCATGGAACCGATGTCGTATTAAATGCTTTGTATGATGAGTTTGGTGGATCATTTCAATAAATTTTCGGACATTTTCCGGCTCACGGATCGGTTTATGTGAAAATTCCGAGCTTTTATAAATAGAAAGTGAGTGAAACATTGTTGTAATCCCATGGGTGATTAATTCTTTTTCCGCTTCGCGAAGACTTAAATGAAAATTCATTAACGATGTCGGTCTTGGTGCTGCCATATGTTCAATATAGTCAGAATGAAGATCGATAAACCCAGGAGCGACATATCCGCCCGCCGCATCGAGTACTTCCATTCCTTCCTTCCAAGCGATTTTCCCTTTGCCATCAATTTTGCTAATTTTATCTCCTTCAATAAGAAGATCGTAACCATCGAGAATGGTTTCTTCCGTTATAATTCTTCCGTTTGTTATGAGATACACGTTTTTTCCTCCATTCTCACAAGTCCAAAAAATTGATCATAATAATGAATGGACGAGCTGCTGTGTATAAGGATGCTGTGGATCTTCCAAAATTTGATCGGTCAACCCTTGCTCGATAATTTTTCCTTCCAGCATGACGAACGTTCTGTCTGCAAGCATTCTGATAACGCCTAAATCATGGGAAACAACGATCATGCTTATCTTCAGTTCCCTCTGTAAATTCCGTATCAAATCTAAAACATTTGCTTGAACGGACAAATCAAGACCGGTCGTTACTTCATCGAGAAGAAGAATCGGCGGATTATTCGACAATGCTTTGGCGATTTGAACTCTTTGCTGCATGCCCCCCGAAAATTTTTGGGGCTCCTCCTTCATCCTAAATAGCGGAATGTTTACCTCCTCAAGCAGCACTTGTCCTCTTAACACCATCTGTCCAACATTCCTGTTCCCTGCCGCAATTAATTTTTCAGCAATATTGCCGATGGAGGAAAAGTTCATGCGCAAGCCGAGAAGCGGATTTTGGTAAACTTTCCCCATCAGATGGTTGCGAATGTACCGTTTTTGTTGGGAGGACTCGTTTAATACGTTTTTTTTTCCATCATGATAAAATCGGATATACACTTCACCGCTTGTGGCCTCTTGATCAAAATATAGCTGTCTCATTAATGTTGATTTACCGCTGCCGCTTTCACCTACAATGCCTAATACTTCACCGGGATAGAGATCAAACGAAATATCACGGCAAGCATATACCGTACCGCAGACAGGGCAAAAGTTTTTCACCAAAACGGCGGAATCCGCCTTTCCGCATTGGCTGCATCCAGGTCCGAATTGTTTGTTTAACTTTTTGACCGATAATACTGGATTGCTTAAATCATCCATGTTGAACACCTCTTGATTCTGATTGCTCATTTAATCTTGATAAACAATAGCTTGTATCATTGCATTGGTAATAGGTTTCACCTGTTTCCTCATTAAACAATTCATCCAAATATACTCCCGTAGCGCCGCACAGTCTGCAATGTTTATCTTCAAAGCTCTCCACTTCAAACGGATAATCGTCAAACGCAAGTGAAACGACTTTCGTGTATGGTGGTACAGCGTATATCTTCTTTTCACGACCGGCTCCAAGCAAAATTAATGCCTTTGAATAGTGCATTTTCGGATTATCAAACCTTGGTATAGGACTCGGCGCCATGACATACCGATTTTCCACCATAACAGGATGATCAAAATCCGAAGCCATATGCCCGTATTTCATGATTTGTTCAAAAAGCATCAGCCATGCGCCGCTGTATTCTTTCTCCGCATGAAGCCTTTTCGTATTATATTCGCTCGGTTCATAATCGCGCAGCGGTTCAGGCAGTGGTACTTGTAATACAAGTATCTGGCCTTCTGTAAGAGGAATTTCTGGAATTCGATGTCTTGATTGAATGATCGTTGCTTCTTGCGTCTCCTCCGTCGTTTTAATGCCCGCCGTTTTCATCACCAATTTTTTAATGTTTACCGCATTAACGGATTCATCAGAGCCTTGGTCGATTACTTTTAAAACATCATCTTTGCCAATGAGAGAAAGGGTTAATTGCAGTCCACCTGTTCCCCAGCCGCGTGCAATCGGCATTTCTCTTGATGCAAATGGAACTTGATAGCCCGGAATGGCAATTGCTTTTAATGTGGCTCTTCGAATTTCCCGTTTGGAACCTTCATCGAAAAAAGCAAAATTATAATGGATTTGCATGAATTCCTCTCCTTTTTACATTTCTTGCTTGCTTTTTGATTTGCGTACAATATCAAGCTTCGATTGGAAAGTGACATAGTGAGGCAGCTTCAAATGTGAAATAAACCCGGTGGATTCAACCGAATCAATATGATAAAGGACAAATTCCTCGTCTCCTGTCGGATAGTCCCTATTTCCTTTCTCCAAACTATTGTCTAAAATCCCCATTGCGATTGCTTTCGTTTCGTTTTGACCAAAGCAAAGACCATATCCGATTTCAAACTTAATTTCCTTTTTCCCGTCCCCGACCTCAACTGTTTCCGGAATTAACATTTCGACTTCGGTTGCTTTAATTTCCCCAATATAATAAGCATCGTCTTCTCCATTAAATGAATGAAAAGGGCTATCGATGTAAACCGGCAAATAGCCGACACGCAGTTCACCTACTGTTGGATGAAGACTTCCATATCCGCGAATGACGGCATAAGCTAATGAAGTCACCGCCCCTGTCTGGCCTCTCGTTAAAACTTGGAGACGCTGACTGCGGGTGGAAGGAAACGTCAAGCTTTTTCTCGTTACATCATCAGGCTCTGTATTATCCATTACACACTCCGAGAACAAACCTTCTTTTCTTAAGTAATCACTTACTTTTGGCAGTTTGCCAAAATGTTTTTCATCCACTTCATCGAGCGTTTCCTTCTCATAGGCTGAAAGCCAATTTACTGCATCTTCATCTGTTTCCTCCATGAGGTCAAAGTCGAGCAAACGATGAGTGTAGTCAGTTGTAGCTCCTAAAATTTGGCCGCCTGGTATATCTTTAAAACTAGCTGAAATTCTTCTTTCGATACTCATATCCTTTGTATTAACTATTTGCGAATAATGCTTGCGCGGTAAAGTGGATCGATATGCACGAAGCAGAAAAACCGCTTCTTCAAGATTGCCTTCAGCATGTTTGATCGCTAGCGCCGCAAGGGTTTCGTCATATAGACTGCTCTCTGACATCACCTGATCAATCAATCCCCGCAGGCCAGCTTCAATTCTGCCAATGTCAAGAACAACTCCTTTTTTTAACCGCTCATATTTCAGCCGTTTAATCGACTCCTCAATGGCAATTGTTCCGCCTTTCACTGCCACATAACCCATCAAAGCTTCCTCCCTTCTGATAAAATTTGCGTCGTCCTTGGCAGACATAAGAGATTATGATTTTTGTCCACAAAAATTAAATCAACCCCCATTGGAAATTCAGCGTTTTGTTGCTGTCGAACTTCCATCCAATTCCCATTTACTGAAACATTTACATAATTTGCTTCTTCAATGCCCGGACCTGTTAATTTGAAATCGCACCCATCCGTAACAGCATCTGCCTCAACAATAATGGTTGCTGAATCATGGGGATCGATGAGACTGCCGGTTTTTACTCGCTGTAATATTTGCCCAAGTTCATCTTCAGCTTTGTCATAAAGTACAAAAACGAAATCAGCGCGTTCTGCCGCATCAGCTTTTGCATAGGTTAGTTGGTTTATCCAGCGAGTTGTCTCTTCTTCCTTCTCGGAAACTACCTTAAAGGTCACTTCAGTATCTAGAAGCATTGCAGCCAGAACAAGTGTCAAGGGAAAACAGCCAGCCTCAAGATCTACTTTGGCCGCTTCATCTTTTAAATTTGTTATCAATCCAGGCCTAGACATGGAATCAACAACTTTTCGATATGCACGTTGAATATCGTGAATAAAATCTAATTTCATTCAACCTCTGCTCCTTTTAAACATCCATCGTTTCAAAATTTACTTTTGTCTTCAAAATTTTCATGAAGGAGTTCTTTCTTTGCTCATGAATTGCTGCTTCCTCCTTCAACAAAACTTCATTCCATCGTTCCGTTTCTGGCAATTGTGCATTGTAAGCTGCATCGACCACAGCCAAATGGTATGCTAATTCCGGCTCATGTCCTTTTAATATGCCGATGCCGATATACCCGCTAATTTCCACTTTACATTCTGTTACAAAAACTTCTCCTAAGTAGAACAAACTGTTCTTTGCCGTTTCCCGAACTTTTACCATTACTAAACCGTTGTTCGGCTTTTCAATCGTTTTTACCTCATACTTAGCTAAAATTTGTTGTGCCAATGTGGCGGCAACGTTCTTATTTCCGTTGATTAAAATTTCTGTTCTTCGCCTTCTTTCCATTTCCGCCCCTCCATCATGATTTTTTGCTTCCGTTGATTTAAGCATATCTTGTTGCCAAGTGGAAAAAATTTAAAAAAAAGTAAATTCTATTAATTTTTTGCAAACGCATTTTTAAGAAAATGTTAATGAGCACACAAAAAAAGAGAGATTCCTTGAATGAATCTCTCTGCTGCTTTCAATCCAAAATCGAAAGCATATAAAAACAAGCAGAGAAAAACGCATGTTTTCCTCTACTTGTTGGATTTTAGGGACTTATCGGACATACCCGAAAGCAAAAGTTTTTTATATAACAAAGTTAAAGCAATCACTCCGATAAAAAATTTCTGTATGTTCAAGCACCGTTCCGGTTTTTTTATCGATACATCCTGTCTCCAACACTAAAAGCGGAATTAAACTGGTGCATTCAAGAATTTCCCATAGGAATTTAGTCGGAAATAAAACCTTTAACACGCTTGACTTCGATTCAAATTCAGTGAAGCCTTTCTTTTGATAATAATCAAACATGGACGTGATTTCCTTGCCATACAAATCAATATCATCAAATACGGATTTCGCCACGTAGGAAATATGCAAGGCAATTGGTCGATTATTGACAATGCGCAGCCTGCCTATTTTAAATACTCGATCCGTTTCCTCAGCACCGAGAGAATGAAAGATTGCTTTATTATAGCCGATTTCTTCGCAAAAAATGTTTTTCGATCGGAAATGGTGCCCAAGTCTAATCATTTTCCTGCTGAAGCTTTCATCCCCGGAAAGAACAAGCGGAATCTGCATTTGCCGATCTTTTACATAGCTGCCCTTTCCTTGTCTTGAATAAATATATCCCATCTCCTGAAGCCTTTCGTATACTTTGCGGATTGTCATTCGCGGAACGTTAAAATAGTCAGCAAGCTCATTTTCGGATGGTAATTTATCATTGGCCCCATACCTGCCAGAATGAATATCTGATATGATTTTATCAATGATCTCCATTTCTTCTGCCATCTGCATTCTACCCCGCTTTGAAATTGACCTGCTATTTTTTCACACGGCAGTTCAAAAACTGCGCTTTGAAAAATATTTTTTGCTACACTTTCTATTGGTTACATTCAGTATAGTTTAAGTAACTGGAACTGTCCAAGCCCATTTTATAGTCTATAGAGGATCCAACTGCTAATTTGCTTTAGATGCTGATAAATAAAGTTTTGCTGCATTATATTAATCTAATTTGCGAAGATGCTTGCTAATCGACGGCTGACTTATGTCAAACACTTCAAGAAGCTTGCAAACGCAATGTGTAAAACCCTCCTGGAAAGCATAAAGAACGTTTCAATCGAGTTGAAATACGTTCCTTCCATCCCTGTTCCATAAAATTCCTTTCTGTTTCTTGTGTAGAGCCGAATAAGGTTTTGGAAAATATGAATCAAAAAATACTAAAATTTTCAAGCTCTTTGCTAAACCTATTCTAGTTAACCCTTATCGGTAAAGGTATTGATCAGTTTTCATCATTTTATTCCACAACTTACCACTATTCTTGAAACAACTTTACTTGATAGTTTTTTATTTCGTTCACCTCTTTGCATATTTTCATATCCAGTATAGTCAACGAATGATTCTATTAGCAAAGAAGCAAAAACTTGAAATAGTTTTTATAAAATATGGTGTTAAAATATTCTGAATTGTTGTATTATTATTTTAACAGCTAGCAAAAAAAGACAACAATGTTTCCAAAATGACGCACTTTTTTCTGTAAAAACCAAGAAGGAGGAATCGAAATGGGGGAGGCCGGGAAAGGAGCGGTTATGGAGACGTCCATTGATCACTTGTTGGTTGAAAAGCTTTCAGATCCGCGAACGATGGAGCAGCTAATCCACTTGCTTGATAAGCTGGAGAATGTAACGTTCCTTTTGGATATGCTGGAAAATTTTCTTCAACGCGGACCGGAATTTGCTGATTCAATCAATGAACTTGTCGTTCTTTTGCGACAAAGCATATCTAGACCAGAATATGTTACGCGTTTTGAGAATGCTTTAACCGCGTTGCATAAAATGCAAGAATTCCTCGATTCTCCGCAAGTTCAAGAGCTGATCAAGTCCGATGTTTTAGACGTGCGCTCGGTGCAAGTAATTGGAAAGGTGTCGCGTTCATTGTATCAAGCCTCTAAAGAAGCAGCGGAAACGGGAACAAAACGTGTGGGAATTATTGGTCTGATGCGGACATTAAGCGATCCGGAAGTACAGCCTGCACTTAATTTCGTCCTTAATTTTGCACGAAACTTATCGAAGGAGATCAGCGATGCATGAGTTGTCTATTGCCCAAAGCTTAGTTGAATTGGCGGCAGAAGCGGCGGAAAATTCGGGAATAAAGAAAGTTAAAGCGCTGTTTTTAAAGCTTGGAGTATTATCAGGTGTCGTAAAAGAAGCCTTAGAATTTTCTTTTGATGTGGTTGTTCAGGGAACTTCTTTGGAAGGGGCTAAACTTATTATTGAAGATGTCCCCGTGACCATTTTCTGTCCCAACTGCCAAGAAGAACGGATTTTGCCTGAACCGCTTCCTATGCGCTGTCCTACGTGCGGCACAAAAACTGGCCAAGTCCTTGCGGGACGAGAGATGGAATTGTACGCTTTGGAAGGTGGAGAAGAAAATGCATGATTTGACCTTGAATCCTCGAATTGTTGAAATTCGCCAGAATGTTTTGAAGAAAAATGATCTCCTTGCTAGAGAATTAAGAAAGCGGTTTCAAAACGTGGGCGTTTATGTCGTCAATCTCGTTTCCAGTCCTGGAGCGGGAAAAACGACGCTGCTTACAGAAGTGCTTACCCGCCTTGGCAAACGCTATCGAACAGCCGCTTTAGTTGGCGATTTAGCAACTGAAAACGACGCGGACCGCTTGCGGCAAAGTGGAGCAAAAGTGCGCCAAATTACTACTGGCACAGTTTGCCATCTGGAAGCGGAAATGATTGAGCGAACGTTGCAAGATTGGGAGTTGGAAACATTTGATTTCCTTTTTATCGAAAATGTTGGAAATCTCGTCTGTCCCGCAAGTTATGACTTGGGAGAAAACCAGCGTGTAGTTCTTTTTTCCGTGACAGAGGGCGAGGATAAACCGGTAAAATATCCGACTATTGTCAACAGTGCTGATACGGCGATTATCACAAAAATTGATTTAGCGGAAGCGGTAGATTTTCAGCGAAAACGATTTTATGAAGCATTGAATGAGGTGCGCCCAGGCATTCGCATTCACGAAGTTTCTGCTCGCACAGGAGAAGGAATTGACGAATGGATTTCACAGCTGGAAGCGGATAAATCAGCATTTATTCATTCGTCCGGCTCTCTATAAGCAAAATTTTAGATGAATAGAACGCTGCGAAAGACTATGATTTTGAGTCGTTTGGTTGAAATAGAAAACGATTTGAATCAAGCCGACAAGTCGCCAAACACCAGTGAGACATCTAAACAGGAGAGCGTCTATACGAAGATGTATTTTAAAATATCAGAACCTTCTGACTTTCGTTGCGCAAAGGTATTGAAATTGAAAAATCTTGCCCAAAACTTTTTGGAGGTGGAGAAAATGGTGAATCTCCTTTGGATGCACGGCGGTGCGTGCAATGGAAACACTCAATCATTTTTAAATGCGGAAGAGCCAACGATCATTGATTTAGTAACCGATTTTGGCATTAACATTTTGTATCACCATTCTTTGTCGATGGAGTTCGGTGAGCAAGTTCGCCGCCTTTATGAGCAAATTCTCAATGACGAAATCCCGCTGGATATCTTGGTGGTAGAAGGGACAATTATTCAGGGACCTGACGGAACAGGGCACTATGATATGCTTATGGACCGTCCGAAAAAAAACTGGATTTGGGATTTCGCCCATAAAGCGCAATACGTTGTCGCAATCGGTGATTGTGCGTGCTGGGGTGGAATTCCGGCGACAAAACCGAATCCGTCTGAATCGATTGGTCTTCAATATATGAAAGAAGAACGCGGGGGATTTCTTGGTACACAGTTCCGTTCGAAAGGTGGACTCCCAGTCATTAACATTCCTGGTTGTCCGGCTCATCCCGACTGGGTGACGCAAATTCTTGTAGCCATTGCTACTGGCCGTTTGGAAGATGTTGTTTTAGACGATCTTCAACGTCCGCAAACGTTCTTTAAAACGTTCACCCAAACGGGCTGTACGCGTGTGCAGTATTTCGAGTGGAAAGAGCCGGTGGAAGAGTTCGGACAAGGTACGCGAAAAGGATGTCTCTTTTATGAGCAAGGCTGTCGAGGTCCAATGACTCATTCGCCATGCAACCGCATTCTTTGGAACCGTCAATCTTCCAAAACTCGGGCAGGAATGCCTTGTATTGGCTGTACGGAGCCTCAGTTCCCGTTCTTTGACCTAGCACCTGGAACAGTTTTTAAAACGCAAAAAGTTCTCGGCTCAATTCCAAAAGAAGTACCACAAGGCACCGATCCGCTCAGCTACTCTGTGAATGCGGCATTGGCACGTGCTGTGGCGCCGAAATGGGCGAAAGAAGATATGTTTGTTCCGTGATATTAACGAAATTCGGATTTTTGTCATCAAGATGAAGTGGAATCAGATATGAGTGAAGCACCAATAAACCGTTTGTGATGTTACTTAACGGAAAAAGTGACATCTCCACAAAGACGTGAAGCTTGTTCCGTGATCATTAACGAAATTCGGATTTTTGTCATCAAGATGAAGTGGAATCAGATATGAGTGAAGCACCAATAAACCGTTTGTGATCTTACTTAACGGAAAAAGTGACTATCTACACAAAGACGTGAAGTTTGTTCCGTGATCATTAACGAAATTCGCAACTTTTGTCATCAGAATGAAGTAGGAACCGAATATGAGCGAAGCACGAACAAGCCGTTTGCGATGTTGCTTAACGAAAAAAGTGACCGCCTCGTCTACACATAGGCGTGAAGAAAGTTATTTTGTACGTTTGAAATCGACGATTTCCATTTGCTGTGATTCGGATGTCTTTTAATGGAAACCATTTTAGAAACGAGGTGCCTAAAGAACATGAAAAAGCAAGAGGCTATTGTAAAAACAAACAAACTGGAAATTAAAGTACATTCCCTCGGTCGTGTAGAAGGAGATTTGGATGTAAAAGTAGCCATTGATGATGGCGTTGTTGTAGATGCTTGGACGGAAGCAACAATGTTCCGCGGTTTCGAGATGATTTTAAAAGGAAAAGATCCGCAGGCCGGTTTGATTGTTACTCCTCGGATCTGCGGCATTTGCGGCGGCAGCCATCTCACGAAAGCAGTTTATGCGCTCGATACGGCTTGGGGAACGGAAGTACCGCCGAATGCTACGCTCATCCGCAATATTGCTCAAGCGGCGGAAACGATTCAAAGCATTCCGCGTTGGTTTTATGCTTTGTTCGCAATTGGTTTAACACATCGACATTACGCTTCTTCTAAGCTGTACGATGAAGTGGTTCGCCGTTGGGCTCCTTTTGAGGGAGAGCATTATGAGATTGGCGTCACTGTTTCAGCTAAGCCGGTGGAAATTTACGCGATCTTTGGCGGACAATGGCCACATTCCAGCTTCATGGTTCCGGGAGGCGTTGTCAGCTCGCCGACATTGTCCGATATTACTCGCTCTATCTCGATTTTGGAATATTATCGGGAAAACTGGCTGGAGAAAGTTCTTCTTGGTTGTTCCGCTGAACGCTGGCTGGAAAACAAGACTTGGAACGATGTTCTTGCATGGCTGGATGAGAAGCCGGAGCATCGCAATTCTGATCTTGGCTTATTCATTCGCTATAGCATGGAAATCGGATTGGACAAATACGGAGCGGGGCCGGGGCGCTATTTAGCCACTGGAAGCTTTTTTAACCCGCAGCAATACCGCTATCCGACGATTGAAGGACGCAACGCAGCGCTGATTTCCCGTTCGGGAATATTTGATGGGGAAAACTTCCATGATTTTGATCAAGCACGGATACGCGAGGATCATACCCATTCTTTCTATCGCGGCAGCGGTTCTTACCACCCGTTTGAAGGAGTAACCGATCCGGTGGATCCGATCGAAGGGCAAAAAGAAGGAAAATATACGTTTGCTAAAGCACCGCGGTATGATATTCCAGGCATCGGAGAAACTCCTCTGGAGGTAGGTCCGTTGGCCCGCCAAGTAATTGCTGGCCGCTCTGGTGCTGAGGAGTGGCAAGATTATGATCCTCTCTTTTTGAACTTGATTAAAGAAATCGGGCCAAGTTCGATGGTGCGTGTGTTGGCTCGCCTTCACGAAGCCGCGAAATATTATTTGCGCATGAAGAAGTGGTTGAAGCAAATCGATTTAAACGAAAAATTTTATATCAAGCCGAAAGAATTGCCTGAAGGACGCGGATTCGGAGCTACGGAAGCAGCCCGCGGCGCTTTGGCTGACTGGATTCAAATTAAAGATGGAAAAATTGAAAATTATCAAGTCGTCACTCCGACAGCATGGAACATTGGACCACGTGATCGTCACGGTCAGCGCGGACCTATCGAAACAGCGATGATCGGCGTACCTATTAAGAATCCTGAAGATCCGGTCGAATTGGCTCATATTGCCCAAAGCTATGATTCATGCCTTGTTTGCACCGTTCATGCTTATGATGCCAAGTCGCATAAAGAGTTAGCCAAATATAAAGTGATAAATATATGCTGATATCTCTAATATGCAACTTTAAGTGACATGTTTTTCTGCAGTGCAAGCATATCAGCAGACGTTTCATATACAACTGTAAAACTAATAGTCTAGTAAAACAGACAAAGAATGGTAATGGGAACGGTACGCCTGCAGAAGGAGGAATTTTGTATGAACGTTATGATTATTGGATGTGGCAATTTGCTGCGAAGTGATGATGGGGCGGGACCCATGTTGATCCGCAAATTGTGGGAACATGGGGTCCCACCGGGAGTCCGTTTGGCTGATGGCGGAACTGCTGGCATGGATGTAGCTTTTCAAATCGGGGATGCAGAGGAACTGATTCTAGTAGATGCCTGTAAATCAGGAGATGAACCGGGCACGATTTTTGAAATTCCAGGTGAAGAGGTGGAAACTCCTCCGCTAAAAGATGTTAATCTTCACGATTTCCGCTGGGATCATGCGATTTCCTTAGGCCGATGGCTTTTAAAAAGCCGCTTCCCGAAGAAAGTGACCGTTTTCCTGATCGAAGCCGAAAACATATCGTACGGATTTGGATTGTCTCCAACGGTGGACAATGCCTTAGATCGTTTAGCGGATGAGCTGCTTCATCGCTTAGGAGGGAAAAAAAGTGAAGCTTGAACTGACACCAACTGGCTATCTTCATATTCCCGCCGAAGAAACGGTGCGGTTCCCTACAGGAACAGCCATCGTTTTAATACGTGACGAAGAACTGTGGGTGATGCCGGTAAGTCATTTGGGAGCGGGCGGATTACTGTTAAAACTGCGCAATTCTCGTGGAGATCGAAGCATGTTTGTCCAAGAAATTTTGCCCGAAGGTGTGCAGCCGGGAATTCGCGATGCTGTATGGGATGAACAATATGGAGCGCTTCGCATACCACTTTTTTGTTCCTGTGCGATGTCGGAGAAGTAAAAAGTATATAAGCCGCTTCATCCCTTGACTTGAATGGTCATGATGAAGAAAAAGTTTTGGACCTGGCCGACAGGACGATAAGATGATATCCATACTAAATGAAACGAGAGTGAGTAATTGCACAAAAATCGTTAGTACGTTAGAACATGCCGATCTTAGTTATTTAGAGGTTTCGTTGTCTTTCCAATTACAGTTTTTAAAAGGGGGAATAACAGTGCTGCAGCCACAGCCAATCGGTGTTTTTCCTGGAGCGGCAGGTTTTTTTCTTCTACCACCTGTTCCAAATGCAGATCAATTCATATCCCTTCTTCTCCGCGGACATTTTCCTGATCGTTGGCCGGAGAACTGGCGTTTTTTTGCTGCGGCGATTGAGGGAAAAAGCGAAGACGAGGTGCTAACATTATTGCCGGAAGGACCGGAAGCTGCTTATAACCGTTTTATTTTGGATCCACAAACATATACATACACTTTAGCCAAAGAAATGCTCCCAGACGATTTCTCCTTGCTTTTGGACGCAGCGGCGTGGCGCCTGAAACTGTATGAAACTCCCCCACCGCTTGGCGATACGTCAGGAGAAATACGGGCGTTTTTATTGGCAACTCAAGCGTACGACGCGTTTCAACGAAAAGATTGGCCGACTGGGCTTTCGCTACTTTCTGAAGCCGCCGCTACAGTAGAAAACGTGTCACCAGTTTTTTCCGCTCGCCTTTACGCGGAATATGCGGCGACAAAACAAATGCTTGGTGATTGCGGGAAGGAGACAGTAGAAGGATACCGGAAAGCCCTCTCTCTTTTAGAAACGTCTTCCTTTCAGGAAGCCAGGGCTGAACTGTGGTTTCAATTAGGCACAGTACATCAAACTGGCGCCGATGGACGGAAAGGTTCTCTTCTAGAAGCAGTCAGATGTTATCATGAAGCACTGAAAGTATATCGGAAAGACACTTATCCAGAAGAGTATGCTACCGTTCATATGAATCTTGCTTTAGCGTATTTAGCCATTCCGTCTTTAGACCGCAGCGCCTATTTGCGCACAGCGACAGCGATCCAGTCATTAAGAGAGTCTTTACGCATTTTTAAAAAAGATAAACACCCGGAGCTTTGGGCAAGCGCCACGGTCAATCTAGCCAATGCGCTGCAACATGTAAAATCCTCTCATCTTGAAGATAATCTTTGGGAAGCAGTAGCTCTTTATGAAGATGTGCTCGAAGTACGCCGCTCTAAAGACGATCAAATAGCATATGCCCGCGTTTTAGCTAATCAAGGGAATGCGTTGGCACATCTAGGTGCGTTTTCCCGAGCGGTACCTCGGTTGGAAGAGGCCAGTCAATTGTTTCGTAAATATGGAGAGCATGAGGCAGCGAGCGCCATCGAAGACGTATTAGCGGAAATTGCCCTTAAGCGGAAGCAAGCAGCAGTCAATGAAAAAATGGAACAGTAAAATGTGCGAAAGAGAGGAAGGATAGCATGAATCCCCACGAACAGCAATACTTTAATCTTTTGTTGGGTATGGCGGTTGACCGTTTTAGTGAACGTATCATCCAGCGCAATGAAGGAGCTCAAAAAGCGCTGGAACGGCTTCGCGCAAATCCTCAAAGTGAGGGAATTTGGCTGAACGAATTTGTGGACGCTTTCTTTCGCGATGCCCTTCTTGATAATCCAGCGGGCTCTTGCCTCATTTTGCAGGCTTTAGCCAATCATCGCATCAATGATTTTACTAACATTGTTGACCGTAATACGGTTGAAGAAATGCTGCAGGAGATGGCCAAACAAACATTTGCCGCTTTATTGTATCGGAAAACCGAAGAAGCTCTGGAGCAAACATTGGCTTTTGGAGGTGAGTGATCATGAAAGTTCAGCAGGAAGAGGATTTTCAAGCTTTGGCTGGACGGGTGGATCGCGTGCTGGACTCGATAAAGGGTCTGCCAGAAGACGCTCGGATGAAAGCAATGGAGTTGAAAAAAGCCATTGAAGCCTTTCACGAACATGCTCTTAGAAAACTCGTTCGCACGTTTCGTGAAACGGAGGCGGGAAAAGAATTGCTGCTGAAAGCTGCAGAAGACCCTTCTATTTATGCGATGTTTTTGATGCACGGAATCATTAAACAAGATTTATTTACCCGTACCGCCGCCGCGCTAGAAGAAGTGCGTCCTTATATGCGTTCCCACGGAGGTGGCGTGGAGCTAGTTAAAGTGGAAGGAAATACAGTTTATGTCCGCCTTCAAGGAGCTTGTTCCGGTTGCTCGCTATCCGCTATGACGTTGAAAAATGGGATTGAGGAAGCAATTAAAGCCCGCGTTCCAGAAATTGAACATGTTGTCATGGTCGAAGAGGAAGTGACCTCCGGCTACATGCCATTTCACGCTATGAATGATACTGGAAATTTAGAACAAAACGGATGGGTGCAAGGTCCATCCGCTTCGGAACTGGAAGAAGGGAGTCCTGTTCGCTTTTCGCATGAGGAGCTCGATGTTTTGCTGGTTCGCTTAGAAGGAAAAGTAATGGCATTTCGCAATCAATGCCCTCATATGGGGATGTCTCTTGACGGAGGACTGGTGGACAACTCTATTATTACTTGTCCATGGCACGGCTTCCGTTTTGATTTATCCACCGGGGAATGCATGACGGCACCTCACGTGCAGCTAGAACCATTTCCAGTTCGGGTAGAGGATGAAAAAATATGGATACGATTAAGTTAACCGCATATCCCGAACGGTGGTTAGGGGGACCGGCCCCAGGCGGTCTTGTGCTGCCCCCTGCCCATCCAAACAGGATTCATCTTTATGCACCAAGGGGAGTGTATGTAGACGATGATATTGTAGTGGCGGCCGACAGCGGCAACCATCGCGTACTCATTTGGTACAGTTGGCCGGAAAATGATCATGCGCCAGCTGACATCGTGTTAGGTCAGCCTGATTTTGAAACAGAAGGACCAAAGCTGTTTCATCTCCCAACTGGCGTTGCGGTCATTGAAGGAAAGCTATTTGTCGCAGATGCTTGGCACCATCGTCTGCTCATTTGGGAAACATTGCCGAAAATAAATAACCAGCCTCCCGATTATGTCTTGGGACAAGAGGATCTGTCAGGGACATCCCCGAATCGAGGAGGAAAAGTTAGTCCGACTGGATTTTATTGGCCATATAATTTTGCATACATTGATGAATGGTTTTACGTAGCGGATACGGGGAATCGCCGAGTTTTGGGATGGAAAGGTTTACCGGAAGATGGGCGTGTTCCTGATGTCATTCTTGGTCAACCGAATGGTTATGTAAACAGTGAGAATAGGGGAAAAGGCGTAGGAACGGATACGTATCGCTGGCCTCACGCTCTTGCCGGCGACGGAAATACGTTATACGTTGCCGATGCGGGCAATCACCGCATTCTTGGTTATACGCCGCCTCCAGAGACGGACCGCCCAGCTGAGTTAGTTCTCGGTCAACAAGATTTTACTCAGTCATTTGAACTTCCCCATGTACCGCAAGGACCCCGGCGCTTCCGGTTTCCTTACGGGATCGCACAATACGACAATTTGCTAGCGGTGGCTGACACGGCAAACAACCGCATCCTTCTTTTTACTGAGTCGCCGCGAAAAGGAGCGTATCATCCTGCTTCGTATGTTATTGGCCAAGCAGATTTCGAAGGAATGGGAGAAAATCGCTGGAAAGCCGTAACAAGGGATTCACTTTGCTGGCCGTACGGGATTTGGTGTCATCAAAATCGTCTGGCAATTGCTGATTCAGGAAATAACCGCGTCATCATTTGGCGCCTTGAATTTACATGATTGTTCTAAAGAATCTCTAACAAAAGTTTCAGTGTTTTAGTGTTCGAATGAACTTCTAGTTTTCTTTACGGACAATAAAATATCTAAATTTTCATATTTATTGCAAATCGGGGGGAGCGATTCATCCATGTGTTTAGCTATTCCAGGCCAAATTGTAGAAATGTTAGATGGTGACCGCCATTATGCTGTGGTGAATGTCTGCGGTGTGCGCCGCAAAATTAACATTGACTTATTAAAAAATGAACATCTCCTTCTTGGAGATTGGGTGCTTATTCATGTGGGATTTGCGATGAGCAAAATCAGTGAAGAACAAGCAAATGAACAATTGAATTTGCTAAGCATGTTAAATGAATCGGATGAAGCGATCGAGGAAGTACAAGGTTACCAATTTGATAACGAAAAAGTTTAAACATGTTAATACACAGCGCTGGAGACTTAAGGCAACAAAAGGCATATGATTGGTCAATCATAACCCGTTCCGAAAAAGACGATATGCATGCAGGCAGTCGTTGTTGATCTAATTTTAGGAGGTGCAGTTTAATGACGACGATGAAATATGTTGACGAGTTTCGCAATCCGGAATTAATCCGCAAAATATCGGAAGAAATCCACCGCCACGTCGATCCAGATTATCACTATCGTTTTATGGAGGTTTGCGGAGGACATACCTTTTCGATTTTTCGATTTGGATTGCAGAATCTGCTGCCTGAAAACATTGAGCTTGTCCATGGACCGGGATGCCCTGTCTGTATTCTTCCAATGGGACGTATGGACAATGGACTTTCGATTGCCAAGCAGCAGGACGTCATTTTTACCGCATTCGGTGATGTAATGCGCGTTCCCGGGAAACATGGAACGCCTCTCGAACTAAAAGCTAAAGGGGCTGATATACGTATGGTGTACTCCCCTTTAGATGCTTTAAACATAGCGATGAAGAATCCTGACCGGCAAGTTGTGCTGTTTGCGATTGGCTTTGAAACTACCGCCCCATCAACAGCATTGACGCTCATGCGCGCACGTGAATTGGATGTGCCCAATTTCTCTGTATTTTCCAATCACGTCCTAATTATACCGGCAATGCAGGCAATATTGGATTCTCCGGATATGCGCATTGATGGGTTTATCGGACCTGGTCATGTTTCATCTGTAATCGGCGCCCGTCCTTATGAAAGCATCGCAAAAAAATACCAAAAACCGATAATTATCTCCGGTTTTGAACCGCTCGATTTACTGCAATCGATCCTCATGCTTGTAAAACAAATGCGCGAGGGGCGGTTTGAAGTAGAAAATCAATATAGCCGCGTCGTTCCTTACGAAGGAAATATGTCTGCACTTGATGTAATGAAAGAAGTTTTTGAAGTCCGCTCTCTTTTTGAATGGAGGGGACTTGGGGCTATTCAGCAGTCTGCGCTCAAATTGCGGCCTGAATTCGCCAAGTGGGATGCGGAAGTTCGTTTCCAAGTCGAGGGAGCTCGTGTGAGTGATCCGCAAATGGCGCCTTGCGGACAAGTATTAAAAGGTATATTGAAACCGCATCAATGCCAGCTGTTTGGCAAAGAATGCACTCCGGAACATCCTGTGGGAGCTCTTATGGTGTCGTCAGAAGGGGCATGCGCCGCCTATTATCATTACGTTCATTTGCAAGAAGCAGTGGGTGAATAAAAAGGAGGAAATTATATAGATTGGTTTTCCCTGTTAGGTGAAATACAATGCGTTTCGAATTCGGGCAGTGGCAGGGTTCATCAGCTTACTTTCAGACGTTATATGATTTGGGAGACTCTCACTGAACTTCTTAATTAATCGTTGCATCAGGAAGAAAGGAAGGAACAAGCATGAAGACAGCCAAAGTGAATTTTACTGATTCTTATATCGAATTGGCTCATGGCGCTGGCGGGAAAGCAAGCAGAAGACTGATCGAAGGACTGTTGGTTCCCTATATGATGGGAGACAAACCAGCAGAATTAAATGATGCGGCATATGTTGAGGCAAATGGGAGCCGATTGGCGTTTACTGCAGACAGCTTTGTTGTCAATCCACTCGTCTTCCCAGGGGGATCTATCGGCGAACTTGCCGTCAACGGGACTATAAACGACTTGGCGATGGGGGGAGCAAAGCCGTTGGCTTTGGTGACAACACTTATTATCGAAGCGGGATTGGCAACGTCGGAGTTGGAACGGGAGGTGGCGGCTATCGCCAAGGCAGCTCAACGTGTCGGAGTGCCTGTGGTCGGGGGAGATACGAAAGTAGTGGAGCACGGAAAAGCGGACGGTCTGTACATCACGACAGCCGGTATCGGCCTTACCGATCCGCGCGTTTCTCTTTCGTCCAGAAACGTTCAACCGGGTGATCATGTCATTTTGTCTGGTGCAATTGGTGATCATGGGATTACCGTTCTCTTGGCTAGAGGGGAGTTGGATTTAGAAGCTGACCTTACTTCCGATACTCGGGCGGTTTGGCCGTTCGTATCGGCACTTATTGAGGCGGCGGCGCCGGGGCTTAGATGGCTGCGCGATCCAACCCGAGGCGGTGTAGCTACGGCATTAAACGAATTGGCAAGAGACGCTCAAGTAGCTGTTATACTCGATGAAGAGGCAATTCCAGTTCGCCCGGCAGTGCGCGGTGCCTGCGAAATTTTAGGATTGGATCCCCTTCATATTGCCAATGAAGGGCAGTTTCTTGCCGTCATTTCGCCTGAATATGCCGATATCGCATTAAAAACACTTAAAAGCATGCCGGGCGGGGAGAATGCGAAGTGCATTGGTGAAATACAAGCAGAGCCAAAAAAAGCAGTTTTAGCACGTTCTCAATATGGAGGTACACGCTTGATCGATATGCTGATTGGCGATCCGTTGCCTCGCATCTGTTAATCAATCATGAAAATGCTTAATAATAAATCATCTCTTTGGAGGATGAGAAATAATGCTGGAGCTTTATGGTGCGAAAGGATGTCCTTACACGAAGGAATTGCGGGAAAGTTTATTATGGGACGGAAAAGAATTTGTCGAGTATGATGTCGAAGAAGACAAAGCGGCATTAAAGCAGCTTGTTGTTTTGACGGGAGGAGGTACTGTTCCAGTCTTAGTAGAAGACGGGCAGGTCATTCAAATAGGAGTTTCCGGCCGCGGATGCATGGTTGCATTGCCGTCCGCAAAGGAGGAGAAGCCGTTATCTTAAACGGGCGCCCCCTCTCTTCTCTTTAGGTAAGATACATGCAAAATAAACGGATACATCTCTAGGAAAGTGGAATATGTCGGCATGAAAGGTTCTGTTATGTATACGCCTTCAGTTCAGAATGCGAGAATAAAGCTAAATGCCAGCGCATTAAGTTCAACGGACAATGTTTTCTTATTCAAAGTTCGGACGGTCCACTGAGCTCTATTTATCTGTTTGAAAGCTCCAAAATCTCCCGTTTTATAACGAAAGCAGGTGATTCATCATGAAAATAGCGCAGCGTATTCTAATATATGGTGTTGTGCAAGGGGTCGGTTTTCGTCCTTTTGTCTTTCGTAAAGCAAAGCGGTGGAAGCTCAGCGGATGGGTGCGCAATGGAGAAAGCGGCGTGGAGATTCATGTGGAAGGGGACGCAGATGCCATTCAACAATTTGTTCAAGACATTACAGATCGATACCCTTCCTCAGCTAAAATAACCAATTTGGAAATTAAAGATGCGCCTTTACAAGAAGCAGCTGATTTCGAAATTTTGGCCAGCACGCTCCATAATCGGCCGACAGTGCAAATTCCTGCTGATCTTGCGGTTTGTCCGAAATGCTTGTCAGAATTGTTTGATCCAGCTAACCGCCGATTCCTTTATCCATACATCAATTGCACGGATTGCGGTCCACGATATACGGTCATTGAGCGGCTGCCGTATGACCGGCCTTATACGACAATGCATATGTGGTCTATGTGTCCGGCTTGTTCAGCGGAATATTATGATCCGGTGGATCGACGGTTTCATGCGCAGCCAACTGCTTGCCCCGATTGCGGTCCTCATTATCATGTGCAGGGACAGGATGGAGAAATACATGGTGATGAAAAAGCGATCAAAAAAACGGCCGAGCTCCTTCGTTCTGGGCGCATCGTTGCGATCAAGGGGCTTGGCGGCTATCTTTTGGCGTGTGATGCTGAAAACGAAGAAGCGGTATGGGAGCTTAGAAGGCGGAAACGACGCGGGGAAAAGCCGTTTGCCTTAATGGTAAAAGATCTCGAGACAGCAAGGGCGTTTATCGATATATGTGCGGAAGAAGAAAATCTCCTTACATCTTCCGCCCGACCCATCGTGTTGGCACGGGCTCGCCGATTGCTGCCGGGAGTAGCTCCTGATAATTCCGATTTAGGAGTAATGCTTCCATACACCCCTCTCCATCATTTGCTGTTTCATTTCGACGCACCAGAAGTGCTTGTAATGACAAGTGCTAACCGTTCCAGTGAACCGATCATCTATGATGATGAAGAAGCGATCAAGGCACTTGAAGGCATTGCGGACGCATGGCTTATTGGGGAGCGCCCTATTGCCCGCCGCGTCGATGATTCCGTCGTTCGCGTCAGCCCATTTGGCCCTACTGTACTTCGGCGGGCGCGGGGGTATGCGCCGCTTCCTGCTGCCCAATTGCCCAGTGATCGGCCTGTTCTTGCGGTTGGAGCTGACCTAAAAAATACCATTACATTAGTGGTCAACGGACAGGCGATCATGAGCCAGCATTTAGGAGATTTGATGAAATACGAAGCATATATGTCATTTGAGCAAACGGTCCATGATCTTTTGTCGATGTATGATGTTCGATTGCAAGAAACGATTGTGGCGTACGATCTTCATCCCGACTACCAATCTACCGCCTTTGCTCACAATCTAGAAGCTTATCAACATATTGGCATCCAGCACCACCGCGCTCATGTGGCGTCCGTGCTGGCGGAGCGAAATGCATTGGACAAACGGGTGATCGGAGTGGCGTTTGATGGAACAGGTTTTGGCGACGATGGAGCGATCTGGGGCGGCGAGCTGTTTGTCGGAAGCGCTGCGGAAGGTCTAAAACGGCGCGGACATCTTCGTTACGCCATGCTTCCCGGCGGAGATGCGGCGGCACGCATGCCGCTTCAAGCGCTAGCTGGTTTCTTTGTGGATGATCCGAAATGGGCAATAAATGTCGGCAAGCAGCTTTCGTTTCCTGAACGATTTTTCACGGCAGTGAAGATGGTAGAGAAACAATTGCGCACCTTTCCAACAACGTCCGTCGGCCGTTTGTTTGATGCAGCAGCGGCCCTTTTAGGATTTACCGGTCCTATCTCATTTGAAGGACAAGCAGCCATTTGGCTGGAGCATTTAGCACGTACAGCTCCATTAGAGAAGGTATATTCTTTCCCGTGGAATGGAAAAGAGCTAGACTACCGTCCTTTTTTAAAGGAAATGGCAGAAGACCGTCTAAAAGGAAAAGATGCAGCGGTGATTGCTCGCGCATTTCATCGAAGCGTCGCAGAAGGCATATTTAGAAGTGTTCGTTCTTTAGGAGCGGCCTATGAAATTGACACTGTTGTGTTGTCCGGCGGTGTATTTCAAAATTCGCTTTTGTTAGCTGATTTGAAAGAGTTATTTTATGAAAGCGATATGCATATCTGGATCGGTGAAGAAATTCCACCTAACGACGGCGGCATTAGTCTCGGGCAGGCAGCGCTTGTAGCTGCAGCGCATTCGAATTTATGAGTCGTTATTGCTTCAAAAGCTGTAAATATTTGTCTATCACTTGCTATGTTTTAATTGTTGTACATTCATTTTTTCCAATTCAATGTATTGTAGACCGCTGACTCGAATTCGAGGAAGCCCAAGTATGACCCCACATCAATTTATGTTTCATTCTTCGCATCGTCTATTAAAAATTTTTTACAAGACATCTTTCGGCGGCTGCACTTAAAGAAGGAAAATTCCTTTTCCGTCCAATTTGTAAAAATGAATAAAAAAGCAGATTCATCAAGGTCTGCTATGCCAAAAATGTGCAGGAAAGCTGTTCAGGCTGCTGCCCTAAACGGATGAATCTGCTTCTTATCTATTTGTCTTCCTTTTGCATTAGAACCGTTTAAACACCCATCGAAATATACTTAACTTCTAAATATTCGTCTATTCCATGGTGTCCCCCTTCTCGGCCTATTCCGCTCTCTTTCACGCCTCCAAATGGCGCTTGGGCGACAGCAGGAATCGAATCGTTCAAACCGACGATGCCAAATTCCAATGCTTCCGAAACTCTAACGGACCGAGAACAGACTCAATAGAAGGTCTTCCGTTATCCGGGCAATACAAATCCTTAACCTTTTCAGTGATATATGTATTGATCTATTTTTCGTAAAAGGTGATCTTCCGGTACAAGTTCCTCAATACAACAAATTTATATTCATTTTAACTCTCTTTATTTGTAGTTCATATGGTTATTATCCTCCTAACTAATATTATAATAAATTAACACGGTAAACTGATAAAGATTATAAATAAAAATAATGGCTGTCGAAGTTTCTCGACAGCCTGAGGATAAGGAATTTTCTCCCTTGTCCTTTTCCTCTTCGAGCAGTGCCAGACATCACTTATACTGCTTGTTTTTGGATGTCAGCTCTAGGTTTTTCTCGTTTGACAAGTAACATAAAGAAAGCAAACACAAGTAAGCCGCTTAAGAAATACAACCCGGCACTTGTTCCTCCCGTCAAATCTTTCAATGCTCCTACTGCATATGGACCGATAAAACCGCCAAGATTGCCAATCGAATTTACTACAGCTATCCCAACAGCTGCTTGTGCTGGATTAAGCATTGTTGTAGGCAGCGCCCAAAAAGGACCTTTATAACAATACATGCCTGTAAGTGATAAAGTGATGAATAACATGCCCAATACAGGTTGGAGTGTTACTCCAGCGCCTATCAATGTTATTGCCCCTACCAAGAGCGGCAAGGCAGCATGAAGCCATCTTTCTCCTTTGCGGTCAGAGCGGGCTGACCACCAGTTCATGGCAATAGTAGCAACAATATAAGGAATGGTAGCAATTAGACCAATTTGTGTATTAGATAAAGACGCTGACATTCCATCAATAATCTGCGGCATCCAGTAACTGACACCAAGAGTACCGGCAATATAAACAAAATAAATAATGGCAAAGTACCACACTTTTGCATCACGAAGAGCTTCTATATGTCCGCTATGCTTTGCAGAACCCTTTTTGCCATCTGCTTCTTTTACTCTTTCCTTTTCCAATTCAGCAATTAGCCAATTCTTTTCTTCTTCGGTGAGCCATTTTGCATCCTCTGGTTTATCCGCTAAATAAAATAGAGTCACGATCCCAAAAATCACAGCCGGAGCACCTTCAATTAAAAACATCCAGCGCCAGCCTTCAACATTGAACCAATGAATGTTGTCCATAATCCATGTCGAAAGTGGAGCACCGATAATATATGATACAGGAATCGCACTCATTAACATGGCAATGGTTTTTGCGTGATCTTTTGCCCTAAACCAATATGTTAAGTACAAAACAATTCCCGGGAAAAAGCCAGCTTCTGCAACACCGAGCAAAAATCTAATAATGTAAAGATGACTTGCTTCCTGTACAAACCCAGTCGCCATCGATATAATTCCCCATGTAATGAGGATTCGCGCAATCCAGACACGGGCGCCAAACTTCTCCATCAAAATATTACTTGGTACTTCAAAAAGAAAATAGCCGATAAAGAATATACCAGTTGCCAGACCGAAAACCTGGCTGGTCAAACCAAGGGCATCATTCATCTCCAAAGCGGCATAACCAATGTTAGCCCGGTCCAAATACGAAATAATATAAAGGAAAAATACAAATGGAATAATCCTCCTTGTTACTTTTCGCACTGTTTGCTTTTCCAAAGATACTGCGTCATTCACCATACCCACTCCCCCTAAATTTAAAATGAATATAGAAAAAACTGTATAGATTGAATGAAGTAAATGTTCCGAAAATTATTGAAACGACGTTACTTCACTTTATTTACAATTAGGAATCAACACATCTTAAATTTCACAGGCTGAAGGCCAAAAATCTTATAAAAATGTAAGTGTTTACATTTTCAGGCTAATATAAAGGTTCCCCATCTTGTGTTGGATCCTAATGTAAATAACATGTTCTAATAATTTGTTATTTGTAATACAAATTAGTAATACAAATTTCGTTGTATGTCTTGTGTTTTTTATTTTTTTTGATTATTATAATCATAAAATAGTGTGTTGTAAATTAAAAATTCAAAAAAATAACTGAAAAATTATTATAAATTTGTTATATTAATCAATAAATTTGTTATACAAATTTCGTCCATTCCCTATTTTAGAGCTACGAAAGGAGAGGGAGTCATGGCCAAAAAAGAAAAAGTTTCGCAAATGATATCTCGTGAATTATTGAAACAAATTGAAATCGGAAAATTTCCACCAGGCTCTAAGCTGCCGACAGAAATGGAGTTGGCTGCTCAATTCGGTGTAAGTAGAGTACCTATTCGCGAGGCTTTAAGTATGCTGCGTGCAGCAGGTGTCATTTCCTCGCGTCAAGGCGGCGGGAGTTATGTAGAAGAATCAACAAATTCATCATTATTACAGCGTATTCGAATTGAGAGCGATGATGTGGACAGCATTAAATATTTATTTGAAATGAGAAAAATTTTGGAGCCGGAAGCAGCATATTTAGCAGCACTCCGACGTACACCTGAACAGCTAGAGCAAATGAAACGAATTTTAAAAACAATGGAAAATGAATCATTAGAAGAAGGAGACATTTCAACAGAGGCCGATATCGAATTCCATCGTTCGATTATTTTGGCTACACATAATCCAGTTTTAATTCAAACACTTGAAAATCTATCCTCTCTTTATGAAAAAACATTAAAGATTACGTTGCGACCTAACGTGGAGTTAAAACAAAAACGAAAAGCTGTATATCAAGAACATTACAATATTTTACAAGCAATCGAAGCAGAAGAACCGGACCTCGCCAAAATCCAATGTCTCATCCATTTAAAAAATGCTGAGAAAAAATTAAGTCTGCTTTTAAGAGATTATACGATATAGAAAATTGGAAAGTGAGAGATTCATATGAAGGTAGTTACACCGAGTCATATTGAAGAGATTAAATCAATAGTTAAAACCGGTAAAGTACTCACTGAAGAGAGCGACCGTTTCAGCTATTCATTTGACGGCTCTTTCGGAACATTTCTGCCGGATGTGGTCATTCAAACAAAGAGCGTGGAAGAATTAGCATCCCTTGTGAAGCTTGCCAATCGCGAGAAAATCCCAGTTTATCCTCGCGGTCAGGCCACATCATTAAGCGGCGGCCCGCTGCCTGTCAAAGGCGGTATGGTATTGGATTTATCGGTATTAGATGATGTACTTGAAATTCATGAAGAAGACTTAATCGCCGTTGTATCCCCGGGAGTATTAACAGCGGATATTCACAAAGCAGCCGAGAAAAAAGGATTAATGTATCCTCCAGATCCAAGCAGTTCACATGTGTCTACTATTGGTGGAAATTTAGCTGAGAACTCTGGAGGTCCAAGAGGATTAAAATACGGAGTAACGAAAGATTATGTGATTGGTTTGGAGGTTATCACTCCTGAGGGTGAAATCATTCATACTGGCGGACGCACTGTAAAAAATGTAACCGGTTATGATTTAACAAAACTCATTGTCGGATCAGAAGGAACCTTAGGCATCATTACAAAAGCAATTTTGCGCCTTCTTCCAAAGCCGCCCGCTTCCGAAACCATTATGGCGGTATTTGACAGCCTTGTTGATGCGGGAAGCGCCATTTCAAAAATTTTATCGTCAGGTATTTTGCCTGCCAAAATGGAGTTAATGGATCAAGCTTCGATTGTGGCGGTCGAAAATTACGAGCCTTTAGGGCTACCTGTAGATGCAGAAGCGATTATTCTCATTGAGCTCGACGGCCATCCTTTAGCTTTAAAGGATGAGATCAAACAAGCAGCGGAACTATGTTATCTTGTCGGAGCAAGAGCTGTTCGCATTCCAAAAAATGAAGCGGAAAAAGCGGAGATCTGGAAAGCTCGAAAGCTGGTATCTCCGGCTATCGTACGTATAAAACCGACCAAAATTTCAGAAGATGCCACCGTACCACGAAGCAAAATACCTCAAATGTGCGCAAGATTGCAGGAAATTCGAGATAAATATAATATTCACCTCGTCGTATTCGGTCACGCAGGTGATGGCAACCTGCATCCAAACATTATTTGCGACAAAAACGACAAAGAAGAAATGCGCCGCGTAGAACAAGCTGTCGCTGAAATTTTCACAGCAGCAGTTGAACTTGGCGGAACGCTTTCAGGCGAACACGGCATCGGAACTATGAAGGCTCCTTTTATGGAAATGGAATTAGGACCAGTCGGTCTGGATATGATGAAGCGGATTAAAAAAGTTTGGGATCCAAATAACATCATGAATCCAGGAAAAATTTTCCCCGAAAAGGGGCAGAAATTGGAGTTGAGTTAACATGAAAGAATCTCTTGAAGAACTAAGGGAAGAATTTCAATATAATAAAACGAACAGCTGTGTACAGTGCGGTTATTGTCTGCCCGTCTGCCCGACATATGTAACTACGCGAATAGAAACACATTCACCGCGCGGACGTATTAATTTAGTCAAAATGGTTGGCGAAGGAAAAATCACGGATCTATCAGTGCTTGAAGAGCCGTTGGATTTATGCCTTGGATGCCGGGCTTGTGAAACGGCTTGTCCGACTGGAGTGGAATATGGTTCCATCCTTGAATCAGCAAGGGCTGCACTTGTGAAACGCAAGAAATTTAAAGCTCCTGTTCGTCTGCTGAGAAAGACAATGTTTCAGAACGTATTCCCTAGTAAAACAGCCATGAATGTGATCGGCAATACGTTTTGGCTTTATGAGAAAAGCGGATTGCAAAAAGCGATGCGCAAAACTGGTATTATGAAAAAGCTGCCTTATCATTTAGGTGAATTCGAAGCGACAATGTCTCAGGCAGTTTCACCAGCAGAGCGTAAACAAGCTCCTTCCAAAGCGAAAGCAAAAGGTGAAAAAAAATATACAGTTGCATTTTTCACCGGATGTATCATGGATGCTATGTTCCATCGCATCAACCGGTTGTCTGTACAGCTGCTTGCAGAAGCGGGTTGTGATGTCATTGTCATCCCTAATCAGACATGCTGCGGCGCACTGCATGCGCACTCTGGTGAAATAGAGGAAGCCAAGCGTCTCGCAAAACAAAACATCGCCGCATTTGAACAAGAGAACGTTGATTTTATTGTGAATAATGCCGGAGGATGCGGAGCTATGCTGCATGAATATGACCACCTGCTCGCAGATGATCCAGAATGGGCTGATAGAGCGGCTGCGTTCACTGCAAAATCAAGAGATATCAGCCAAGTGCTAGTCGCTTGCGGCGGACTGCCTAATCTTCGGTCAAATCCGGAAGAACGAGTCACATATCAGCCTTCGTGTCATATGACCAATGTTCAAAAAGTGACTGAGGAGCCTTTAAACCTTCTAAAAAGTATTTCAGGAATTAATTTTGTTGAGATGGAGCAAGCAAACATGTGCTGCGGTTCAGCAGGAATCTATAATATTATTAACTATGATGCCTCAATGGACATCCTTGATGAGAAAATGAAGCATACGAAAGCGACCGGAGCATCAGTCGTGATTACGACCAACCCAGGATGTCTCATACAGATGAAGCTTGGTATCGAACGCGAAAAACTGTCTGATTCTGTGCGGGCATTGCATCTAGTCGAATATTTGGCCGAAGCTGCCGGAATTTCATAAATTTTGCTTACACTTATGATGGATACGTGTTTATTGTACATTTGATAGAAGCATTAAAAATGACATTCCGCACCTGAAAGGAAAACTTCCATCTTTTTTTCAGGTGCGTTTTTTAAAAGTTTTCACTTATCATTTAATTCCTTTTTAATCAACTTCTTCCACCTTCATTCTTTTTTCGATAATTTCCATCGATCATCTATTTTACCTGCTCCGACACACGGATGGAAAGGAAAGATTATAGCCAGTCTCAAGTTCAAATAACCCTTTTGATTGTTAGCCGGTGTAATCAAGTCAGCCGGAAAAGAATTCGATCCGCTAATACAATCGGATTTTCTTCACGCTGAAAATCTCCAAAATGTGTCCAGTTAAATTGAATTGGACGATGTTTCAGAGCAACGTTTTTCGTATTGGCATAGAGAATCTGTCTGTAAAAGTAAGAAAATGAAGCTTTATATGACGTTTTATTAATGTTTCTGTTTATTCATATAGGTTTGTAAATTCCGCATATCCGAGAACAGCCAAGTACGATTAATTCGAAGTCATAAACACCTTGATATTGCCATTCTCAGCCAAAGAATCCCTAGTTTGGTAACAAACTAAACCGGACCAATTTTTATTTCTCGAAATATTTAAAAAAGATCAAAAAAAAAAAAAAAACATTTATTGATTTTTAATAAATATATTGGGTCTAATCTCTTCTGTCATTTCTTCTTAACCCTAACAGTCCTGCAAGACCAACTAAACCAATCCATCCCCAATCTGTATCTTCATTATCATCGCTATTATCAACATCTGTATTTTGAGCCATTTGAGTAATTTTGTTTGTGTTGTTATTGACGTCTATGCTGTCATTTTCAGCGTAGGCAACTATCCCAAAAAGCATCAACGCAACTGATAGAGCGCAAAATGAATGGAGAATTTTTTTTAACATGGTTTTCACCTCCTTTTAATAATTGTTAACATTTAATATGTCCATCAAAAGAACAATTATTCTTTAGATATAGAAGTCGTTTAGGGCGTCATTTTTAAACCTATTCAATTCAATAAACGAGTGCGTTAAAGAAAAAATAGATGGTAAAAAAAGAGAAATGAATGCAATTACAAGGTATATATCTTCTATAAAAGAAGGGAAGCTATTATCAAATGTTTTAAGGCAGGGATTGGGGATTTACTGTTATTCCACAAACGTGATGAATGGTTGGCATACAAAAGACGATTTTTAAAAAGTAAAAGCTTGCGGCATCGCAAGCTTTTCCATATTTAGCAATCCGAACTTTTCACGTTGAGCGGCGGTGGAACTAGCCAGCCTTTTTCTTTGTTCATTCTAAGCAATTTAGCACCATATTGCGCTTTTTTTACGTGAAATTGACCATACATTAAAGCAATATCTTCCCTGATGCACTCTCCTATAATTGTACTGCATGCCACTAAACCAGCAGCAATATCTTTGCTAAGCATTGCAGCTATTTCCGGGTCGGCAAATCTCGCACCAGCTGGAATATCTTCCAAACATGCTTTTGGCCGTTCTGGGGGTGATGGCGGAAGTGCTATTCCATTTTCTTTTAACAAGTTTTCTATTTCTTGTATTTCCGGTTTTAAAACGTTTTCGATGCTATCCTCTATAAAACGTTTTAAATCCTTATCGCCTGTGTGGTTGAGCAATGTTTGATATCCGGCAACAAATCCTTTAGCCGTTTGTAAATACGACCATACGCCAAATATTTCTCCGTAGTGCATTGGCTCTTCTTTTGGATTACCGCTTAAAATTCCCATAATAAACCTCCTAACAAAATTCATATATCACCATTCTTTAGATAATATGGATTGATTGAAATACAATTATGCAAAGGAAAGTGAAGTTTTAAAAAAACTTATTATGTTATTGGAATTTTGTACGAAGGATGAACAAAGAAGTTTGTGTAATGCATGGATTAGATCATCAAATTTAGTTAAATTTTCAATCCTTCTAACAGTACTTTTCGATAGGAAATTTGACTACAAAAAAGGACTACCTCCTTTCTTCTTAGTAAGGAAGTAGTCCTCACTTATTCTATAGACCAGTTCTCAAAAAAGTGGTCAAATTTTATTACATGCACCCTACATATCCTTTTATTGTAATAATTTTACAGTTCCCTTTCACTTTCGTGCATCTTGATTTTAGAGGGCAATGACGACAGTCTTCACATTCATAGATTTTGAAGCTTTATTCATAACCAGACGGGTCCTTTTTGTTTTGGTATTTTTTTAACGCAACTTTCCTTCCATTTGGGCAGATAAAACAATTATCTTGCTCACAATACGTCCAGTTTTTCGCAATTTTGATGTCTTTTTGTATTTGTGTGTTGTTCTTGTACGTAGGTGCCATAAGAAATCAGAAAATCAAATCGAGGCTCTTTCTCAACACCAACTGCATATAGTTTTCTTCACCGCCATATCCTGTGACTGTTTTCAGCATGGGTAAAGAAAATTTGCCAGTTTCTCAATATTTTCTTGGATGAGCTTTTCGATTCCCCGGCAGGAATAAATCTTTTGGGAATAAGCGTACAGAAAACTATATTTTTTGCATCAATTTTTCTATTCGATTGGAGCTTCCGAAAATCTCAATATGGTATTTGACATTTTCATATGCGGCACGGATAACATCTTGATGAAACACAAAATAATCTGTATAGCAAGAAGATTGGACATTTTTATTTATATGATTGATAACATTGTTGAAGGTTGAAGTAGCAACATTAATTTTTCTAATTCCTAACTTAATGCATTCTTTAAAATCATTCTCTTCGATTCCCGATCCACCGTGCAATACAAGCGGTATTTCAACTCGCTCATCAATTTCCTTCAAACGGTCAAACCGCAAATTTGGTTCACCTTTATATACGCCGTGGGCGTTCCCGATTGCAATTGCTAATGCATCTACTTTTGTTTCTTCCGCAAATTTCTCAGCTTCTTCAACCCCTGTAATAGTTATTTCGATATCTTCTGACCCATCTTCGCTTCCTCCGACTCTTCCAATCTCAGCTTCAACGGTTGCACCGTAGAAGTTCGCCAGTTTAACAATTTCTTTTGTCTTTTCTATATTTTCTTTTAAAGGTAAATGTGATCCATCATACATGACAGATGTAAAGCCGATATCAAGTGCCTGCTTAATTTTTTCATAAGTTAAACCGTGATCAAAATGAACCGCTACTGGGACAACAGATTGTTTCGCAGCTTCAACCATTAATGGGCCGATTAAATGAAGCGGAGAATGCTTCAAACGAACTTCAGCAATTTGCAATATAATGGGCGATCGTAATTCCTCTGCCGCTTGGATCGCCCCCATAACCATTTCCATATTTGCAACACTAAATGCGCCGATTCCAAAATTGTCCTCTTCCGCACTTGCGAATATCTCTCGCATTGTCACTAAAGGCATTTATTCATCATCCTTTTCCTATACCGACTATTTTCTAGGGAAAATCTGTACTTGCTATTACGTTTTCTATACAAGATCTTCAATGAAAAACAACGAATTTTTTTCTTAAATGGTTTGTTAAAACTCGACTTTCACCGGTACTCCTTTTTCAAATGACTCTTGCGCAGCTTTGGCAATTCTTTGTGCTTGCAAGCCATCAAATCCACTGCACAAAACAGATTCATTATCCATGCAAGCATGAACAAATTGCTTAACTTCTTCAATATAGGCTTCAGAATAACGTTCAAGAAAGAAATAGAGCGGTTTATCCTTCACAACATGGTCAGATGTTGATAATTCAACTGTTGTCGGCCGGCAATTATCAGCAGTTGCCGCCCCTTTATCTCCAAAAATTTCTACTCTCTGATCATATCCATAAACGGCCTGTCTGCTATTATCAATGACACCTAATGCACCATTTTCAAATTTTAGTGTTACAACTGCCGTGTCGATATCACCGGCTTTGCCAATTTCTGAATCTATTAAAACGGCTCCTTGAGCAAAAACTTCAACTACTTCACTGTTTACAATATAACGAGCCATATCGAAATCGTGGATCATCATATCCATAAATAAACCGCCTGAAGTCCGCACGTAATCAATGGTTGGCGGTTTTGGATCCCTTGAAGTAATTTTTAAAATATGAGGTGTTCCAATTTGTCCTTGTTGAACAAGATCGTGTAGCCTTTTAAAATTCGGATCAAAGCGTCTGTTAAATCCTACTTGAAATTTGACGCCAGCCTTTTCAACTTCATTAATTACCTCTACTGTTTCTTCAACTGAAAAACTAACCGGTTTTTCACAAAAGATATGCTTACCGGCCGCCGCAGCCTTTTTAATAATTTCGGCATGCGTAGTAGTTGGAGAGCAAACAAAAATGGCATGGATTTCCGGATCACGTAAAAGATCCTCATAATTATCCGTAACTATTGAAATGTTCTTTTCTTTTGCCCAATCTTCCATTTGAGCAATCATTACATCCGATATTCCTTTAATCTTTACATTTGGTATATGCTGCATGTTTTCTGCATGCAGCCGCCCGATTCTCCCTGCTCCAATAATTCCAATGTTTATCATGTTCCGATCTCCTCCATTTTCACCAAGAAAATGACCATCATTTGGCATGATGAAATCTGCTTGCTCATCATTAAAAGTTTTTTATTTAAGTAAATAAAGGATCATTATATTAATGAGCTCGAGCTAAAGAAGCTCGAGCTATTTAATGCTTTTACGTGTCCGACAGACTTGTTGTTGCGAACAACCATCTTTTCATCAGTTAACAAAAATTTATTCTTTCGTAATGCTTTTCAAGAATTCTAATTTTTCTTGCGCATTTTCTTTTGTGATGACATCAATGCCGCTGTCAATTCTTTTTTCAACTTTTTCACCTTTTATAGCTTTAATTGCATTTTCAACTCCTAAATATCCCATGTCATAAGGGCTTTGAGCAATTGTTCCGGCTAATTTTCCGGCTATAATCGATTCAACAGCTTCAACTGTACCGTCTGTGCCAATGACCGGGATTTTCATTCCTTTAGCTTCAACTGCCCGGAGCACTCCAAGTGCCATATCATCGTTTGCAGCAAATACACCTTTAATATTTTTATTGTTCTGTAATATATTCTCCATTACTGACATCGCTTTTGATTTATCACTATCTGCCGGTTGTTCAGCTACTACTTTCATCCCAGCATCTTCTAAAGCTTTTTTGGCTCCTTTTATACGCTCATCTGTTGCAGTGTTCCCAAGAGCACCGCTAATAAGAGCTACTTCATCCCCTTTATTCAACATTGATGCAAGCAATTTTCCAGCTTCCTGACCAGCTGTGAAGTTTTCTGTTCCAATAAATGTTGTTTTATCTTTCAGTTCTGCGTCTGTATCAATGAGCAATACAGGAATGCCCTGTTGTGTAGCCTGTTCTAGTGAAGGAACAACAGTTGAAGGCTGAGTTGGCGAAACAACTAATGCCCCCGGCGATTGATTGATTTGGTCCTCAATCATATTTACTTGTTCGATCACTTGAGACTCTGAAGCTGGTCCTACAACATTTACTTCAACACCCAATTCTTTTCCAGCTGCTTTCGCACCAGCCTCTACATATTTCCAATATGGGCTGCTTAACGTTTTTAAAACGACTGATATTGTTTTTCCTTCTAAATCGTTGCCTTCTTTCTCACTACTTCCCCCTGAAGATTTTTCACCCCCACATCCGGATGCAATAATCATGCTAGCAGCCATTGCTACAACACCTAAAGATTTCACCCATTTTTTCATAAAATCATCCCCCTTGAATTTATAAATAAATTTTTAAATATTAACACTATTTTTGAAAAAGTTAGTCTTTCTTGCTTTTTCTCTGTCTAATCACATCTACATAAACAGCCGCTATAATAACAAATCCTATGACTGCCATTTGAAAATCGGCTGAAACATTCAATAAGTTAAGGCCATTTCTCAACACAGCAATAATTAAAGCTCCTATCAGAGTTCCCCAAACTGTTCCAACTCCACCAAAAAAGCTTGCTCCGCCAATAATTACCGCTGCAATAGCATCCAATTCATATGATAAACCTGCTAGCGGGAAGGCAGAATTTACTCTTCCTACCATAACTAATCCTGCCAGCGATGCCATAAAACCACTGATCGTATAAACAATGACAAGAACACGATCAACATTGATTCCGGATAAATGAGCTGCTTCTTTATTTCCTCCAATTGCATAAATATATCTTCCGGTTTTTGTTCTAGTTAAAAATATATGGAAAATGATATACATCACGATAACTAGCAAAAAACTCACAGGAATTGGACCGACAAATTCTCTCCCCAAAAATTGAATTAAATATGGGAAGCCGGCAATAGGTGCAGCTGCTGTTACAATCAACGCTAAACCACGTGCTATGTTCATTGTTCCAAGAGTAGAAATAAACGGATGAGGCAATTTAAGCTTTGTCAGCAATATTCCGTTTAGCCACCCAAAAAAACATCCTACTAATAAGCAAACAAGAATTCCTAAAATGGGATGCATGCCCATATTAACGGAAACAATCCCCATTAACATGATTGAAATAGCTAAAATGGATCCGACCGATAAGTCGATACCTGCAGTCAAAATCGGCAAGAGCATCCCTAAAGCCAACAATGCATTAATGGATGACTGTCTGGCGATATTCATGATGTTGTTGATGGTTAAAAACTTATCCGATAGAATCGTGAGAACTGTACATAAAATGATAAGCCCGATCAGAGCGCCAAACTTACTAAGGTAATGCTTGACAGATTTCTTTTCAACATTCGTTTCCGAGCTGTTCACCGCTAACTCTCTCATCAATTACTCCCTCCTGTAGCCGCTTTCATAATCTTCTCTTGCGAAGCTTCATTTATAGGAAAGTCTGCTGTTATTTTTCCTTCAGACATCACCAGTACGCGATCGCACATTCCTAAAATTTCTGGCAAATCAGATGAAATCATTAAAACGATGGCTCCATTTTCAACTAATTGATTCATCAACCGATATACTTCCACTTTAGCGCCAACGTCGATACCACGTGTCGGTTCATCAAATATAAAGACTTTCGCTTTTGTACAAAGCCATTTGGCTATAACGACTTTTTGCTGGTTTCCTCCGCTCAGCTTTCTTGCATTCAGTTCAATATTTCCCGGGCGGATTTTCAATTCTTTTACATAGTCCATGGCTCCCTGCTTGATTTTTTTCAAATCTATTAATTTGCTCTTTTTTCTAAAGTTATCCATATTAGCAAGGACAATGTTCATGTATAACGGTTGATCCAGCAGCAAACCTTCACTTTTTCTATCCTCTGTAATAAAGGCTATTCCGGCAGAGATGGCGTCCCTAGGTGATTTAATGTCGACTAATTTTCCGTCAACATAGATCTTCCCTTTTTCCTTTTTATCTGCACCAAAAATGGCTCTTGCCAGCTCCGTTCTGCCGGCACCAACAAGCCCGGAAATACCGACAATTTCGCCGCGGCGAATACTAAAGCTGACAGGTTCTTTAAAGCCGCTAACTTTTAAATCTTCGACTCGAAAGCCTTCTTCCCCTAACGTAAAGGTTTGTTTTGGATATTTTTCTTCAAGAGTTCTACCTACCATCAATTCAATCCAATGATCCGTGCTCGTTGTCTTTACTGGAAGTGTATCGATTTTAAAGCCGTCTCTTAAAATAGTGATTCGATCGCCAATTCGTTTAATTTCTTCAAGTCTATGAGAAATAAATATGATAGCAATTCCTTTTTCTTTTAATTGTTCGACCGTTTTATATAACTGTTCTACCTCCGACTGGCTCAAACTCGCTGTTGGTTCGTCCATGATAATTAATTTCGCATCTAAAGTAAGAGCTTTCGCAATTTCAACTAGCTGCTGCTGACCTATTCCTAAGTAACCGAGCGGCTGCTCTGCAATAGCTGGATCTTGTCCAAGCATCTGCAAAAATTGCTTCGCGCTTTCTTTCATTTGTTTGTGGTTGATAAATGAAAATTTTCCATTCCCTTTAATTTCCCGGCCTAAAAATATATTTTCATAGACTTTCAGCTCTGGAATCACGTTTAGTTCTTGGTATATCGTTGCTATTCCAAGCTGCATGGCATCCAAAGGTGAGCTGATTTGAACCGGCTGGCCTTCCCAATAAATTTCTCCTTCATCTTTTTGATAAGCTCCCGTCAAAATTTTAATCAACGTTGATTTACCAGCCCCATTTTCGCCTAACAGCACATGAACTTCCCCAGGTTTCACTTCAAAATCAATGCCCTTCAAAACATGATTATTTGAAAAGCTTTTTTTAATGCCCTTCATCACCAGTAAGCTTCCTTCAGCACTAGCCAATGTTTTTTCCTCCTTTCTCTGCGTATAGGAACTAATCTATTAAGAGAATCAACAGCTATTCTGAAGACAAAATCATAATATTTTAGATGTTTTCAAGGAAACTTTTTCTTGCTTAAAAAACGATTCTTGTGCCGCAACAGCAATTTCTTGAGCTTTTACTCCATCTTCAACAGTTACTTTAGGTTGATACCCCTCTAGTAAAGCATTGAAAAAGTCTTCCAGCTCGAGATAATAGGCGTCTTTAAATCTGGTCGGAAAATCTTGAACAATATCATGAACTGCGCCAGAACTGGTCAAAACTTGAATGTTATGTTGACGCAAGCCGCCAATAAAAATAGTTCCTTCCGTACCTATTACTTCCGCACGTATATCATAGCCATAATGGGCATTTCTGCTGGATTCAACGTCACCAACGGCTCCCGATTCAAATTCTAAATAACAGAGAGATTGATCCACATCTTGATATTTGGACATAAACGGATATTTTAAAACTTTGCCGTGAGCTGATACTGCTTCAACGTCTGATTCCATTAAATACCTTGCAATGTCAAAATCATGAATGGCCATATCAATAAATATACCGCCGCTATTTTTTATAAATTCTTCAGGAGGCGATGCTGGATCTCGGGAAATTCCCCGAAAATAAATTGGTTTTCCGATATCTCCTCTTAAAATTCTTTTTTTGGCTTCAGCGTACGCTGGATCGAACCGTCTCATAAAGCCGACCTGACAAATTGTGTTATGCCGCTTCATTATTTCAAAAATTTCTTTCGCTTCGTCTAAATTGCTGACAAGCGGTTTTTCAACAAAAACTGCTTTATTGCTAAAAGCTGCTTCCTTCAACAGTTCAAAATGCGTACTCGTAGGAGAAGCAATGATAACAGCCTCAATCCGATCATTGGAAAAAATATCACTTGGATTTGTAGTGAAGTTAGGAACATCTAATTCTATGGAAACTTTTTTGGCAAGCTCTTCATTTCTATCACAAATGTATACTAGTTCGGCGGATTGGATTTTTGTCTTAACGTTTACGGCATGCCAATATCCAAGACGTCCTAGCCCGATCACTGCACAGCGAATTTTTCTGTTCATTTTCATTACCTTCCTAAAATTTATTTAGACTTGCTACTACGGATTGATTGCGCAAAGATTCATAACCTTTTTCTATATAATGAATAACTTGAATAGAATTTCGGATTCCATAAACTGGTTGTTTTCCGTTGATAATGCAATCATTTACATGCTCCACTTGATTGAAATACTGATTATCTTTATATGTTTCAAACAGTATTATTTCGTTATTGTCATCTTTTACAATTACTTTGCCCTTTTGATCTGATGACACATCAGGCCGAAAAGAGGAATCTACTAAAATGGTTCCGCGCTCTCCTATAATTTCATACCGATTAATAAATGGCAGCTTCATGCTGGCGGTAATTTCAGCTGTTCTTCCAAACTCATCTACAAAAATACAAGTTGATAACATATCCACTTTATGTTCAGGGTCAACTTCCCCCAACATAACAACTTTCTCTGGTTTTATTCCGATGATCTGGCTCATCGCATGAACTCCGTAACACCCGACATCCCACATAGCTCCTCCGCCTAATGCGGGGTTTAAACGAATATCATCCCGGTCTTGCAAACTCCAAGAAAAATGTGATTTTACATGCAATATGCTTCCGATCATCCCCGAAGCCAATAAATCCTTTACACGTGCATGTTGTTTATGGAATTGATACATAAAGGCTTCCATAAAAATTACGTTGTTTTGCTCTACAGCTTCCTGAACCTTCAATAATTCTTTCGTACTAACAGCTGCAGGCTTTTCTACTAAAATATGCTTTCCCTTCTGTGCAGCTTTTATTGCCCATTCGGCGTGCAGGGCATTTGGAAGAGGAATATAAACTACATCAATCGATTCATCTTCTAACAATTGATCGTAATCACTATAAACCTTTGGAATATTGAATCGGGCGACTTTTTCTTTGCTTCTGCTCGCAATCGCTACAACTTCGGAACGAGAGGATTGTCTCAGGGCAGGAAGAAGCTGCTCGTAAGCAATATTAGCTGCACTCATAATTCCCCACTTTACTTTTTCCATTTTGATCACCTTTCACAAAATTTTCTGAACGGCAAAGATAAAATCATGACCGCCCAGCATCCCATTACAATCAAAGTTACGAATCGATTGTTTCGATTAACGGGTGACATTTTTTTAAAGAGCGAAACTGTTGTTTGTTTCATCCTCCATGCCCTGCTTAAGAGTTGTTTAATAATTTTTCATTTATATACTTACGAGCAATTAAAGCGTATTCCAATGGATGGGCTATTGACGGATCTTGTTCGGCTTCAACGATAATCCATCCTTTGTATTGATGGTCCAATAGTTTTTGATAAAGTACGGTAAAATCAATGCAGCCGTCCCCTGGTACCGTAAAGATTCCGCTTAAGAAGGAATTCATGAATGATTTTCCTTCTTTTTTGCACTCCTCCATTATCTTTTTTCTTACATCTTTAAAGTGCACGTGTTTTATGCGGTCAATATGCTTGTTTAATAGCTGCTGGCAATCTTCATCGGAAACATAGATGTGGCCTGTGTCATAGAGCAGGTGCACGTAGTTTGCATCAGTGTTTTCCATTAACCGATCAATCTCCGGAAGGGTTTGAACCCCCGTTCCCATATGATGGTGATAAACTAATTTCAAACCGTACTGCACAGCGATTTTTCCCAGTTCGTTCAGGCCTTCGCACAATTGGGTCCACTCGGCATCTGTAAAGTGCGGCTTTTCGGAAAAAACATTTTTATCGGTACCTTGAATGCTGTAAGTCTGCTCAGAAACTACTGCCACATCTGCATGAACTTCATACAAGTATTGACAATGCTGATGGAAAGCCCGTTTAGCTTCTTCTATGCCGTCGCGGATAATAAAACTGCTAAACCACCGTCCTGCTATTTTTAAGTTTCGCAGCTTCAATTCCTTGTTTAACACTTTCGGCTCAGGGAAAAAGCCGCCAACTTCGGTGCCTTCAAAACCTGCGACAACAATGTCGCTTAAAAGGTGCTGCAACGTATTTTCAGCTCCGATTTCCGGTATATCATCATTTCTCCAGCCAATCGGCGAAATTCCCCATAAGATGTCTTGCTCTCCCATTGTTTGTCTCCTTCTTTAATATTGTTTGGCAGTTTTTAAATTTTCTTGTTTTTCTTTAAATGCTTTTTGCACACTTTCCTTCTCAGAGACTTCCGCAACCCCGACATGCCACCAGCTTTCATAGCCATTTGTCATGGTCTTTGGAAGCACTTTCATTTCTATTAAAGTAGATACATTTTGTTTCTTGGCATCTTCTAATGCTGCTTTCAATTCTTCGACTGTATTGGCACGGTAAGTTTTGGCTCCGTAGCCTTCAGCCACTTTTGCATAATCAATGTTCATGATTTGATTGTCATGTGTTCGGAATTCGCAATAATAGCTTCCCATTCCATTGCCCATTTGCAGGTTGCTAATACAGCCAAATCCTGAGTTGTCAAACAGCAAAATATTAATTTTATGATTATATTGAATGGCTGTAACCAGTTCAGAATGCAGCATGAGGAAGCTGCCGTCGCCGACCATGGCATAAACTTCTTTGTCAGGCTGCGCAAGCTTGATTCCTAAAGCACCCGACACTTCATATCCCATACACGAATACCCGTATTCCATATGGTATGTGTTAGGTTCTGTTGAATGCCATAAGCGTTGAAGATCTCCAGGCAATGAACCAGCTGAACCGATGATGATACTGTCAGGCGAAACCGCTTCATTAATCGCCAATAATGCAGTGGTCTGCGCCAATTCTGTATTTAACGCATCTGCATATTCATTCAGCACTTCTTGGGAAAACTGATCTTTTATTTCTGGTGTAAAGTTTTCCCTGTCAAACACTATCTTGCTTAAACGGTCGCGCTCTCTCAGCCACTCCTCTTTTAATTCGACAATTTGATCTCCGAATTCGCTTTTATACCCGTCCAACAGCGGGAATAACAGCTCCAAAGTTGTTTTGGCATCTGCGACTACTTGAAAACCATCCATTTTATAGGCCTGCAAACGGCTGACATTAATGTTCAAAAACTTTGCCTGTTCAAAATTGAACGCTGTTTTCGACGAAGTCGTAAAATCTGTATATCTTGTTCCCACTCCAATAATCAAATCCGCTTCTTTAGCCGCTTTATTGGCAGCTAATGTTCCGGTTACTCCGATTCCGCCCAAATTATTTTTAAATGTTGATTCGACTGTCGATTTTCCGGCTTGCGTTTCGACAAGCGGAATATCATGCTTCTCGGAAAGCTTGATTAAAATATCCCTCGCTTGGGAATATTTTGCACCGCCGCCCACAATGATAAGTGGTTTTTTGCTTGATTTTATTAATTCTGCAGCTCCCTTTAGCTCTCGATCGGTCGGCAATTTGCGGTCAAGATAGTGCACCCGTTTTTCAAAAAACTTCTCATCAAAATCAAACGCTTCCCCTTCGGCATCTTGCGAAATGCAGATGGTCGCAGGACCCGCTTTGGCCGGATCTGTCATCACTTCAAAAGCTCTGATTAAACTTGACATCAACTGTTCAGGGCGTGTGATCCGATCCCAATATCTTGATACGGGCTTGAGCGCATCATTGGTTGTCACCGCCGTACTATATTCATGTTCCACTTGCTGCAAAACAGGATCAGGCTGGCGGGTTGCAAAGGTATCTGCAGGGAGCAGAAGGACGGGAATATTATTGGAAAGAGCTGTACCCGCTGCCGCGACCAAGTTGGCCGACCCCGGTCCAACCGACGTGGTGACGGCAAATATTTTTTGCCGAAGCATTTGTTTGCTGTAAGCAATGGCTGCATGCGCCATTCCTTGTTCATTTTTCCCTTGAATTACTTTTAAATGGCCGGGATCTTGCTCAAGCGCCTGACCAATTCCTAAAACATTGCCATGTCCGAACACATTGAAGATTCCTTCCACAAAGGGAAATTCTTTACCGTCAACGTGAATGTATTGTTGGTTCAAAAATTTGATTAAAGCTTGAGCTGTTGTCAGCCGGATAGTTCCCATCTTTTTCACCCCTGATCGTATTCAATTATGATCTTTCGGCAATGAGTTGTTCGATTTCTTCTGCTTTCGGCATTGCATCAGAAGAGCTGTGTCTGCTGACGACAATAGCTGCTGAGGCGCTCCCGTATTTTAAAGCCGTCTCAATGTCCTTGCCTGTAATTAGCGCATACAAGAAGGCTGAAGCGTATGCATCCCCTGCACCGAACGTTTTTAATACTTTTGTCCGATAAGCATTCGCTTGAAATGTTTCACCTGATTTCGCATACGCATAAGAGCCTTCAACGCCATGCTTAATGATAATCAGGTCGGGCGAATGCTGAAACAAATAGCGAACGGTCTCCTCGTTTTTCCCGTCTTTTGTTCCTTCCATGATATCGTATTCGTCGCGGGTGCCGATCACAACGTCTGCCTTTTCCGCCACCAATGAATAATAAACAGAAGTTTCATCAGTAGATATCCAAGTGTACGGGCGATAATCCAATTCAAATATGACTTTCACATCATGTTTTTTCGCCAGAGAGATCGCTTTCAAAACAGCTTCTCTCGAAGGGCTTTTAGATAGCGCCGTACCGGAAACAAGCAAAATTTTGGATCTTTTGATATATTCCTCATCTACCTCGGACGGTTTCAAATAGAGGTCTGCTACATTTTCACGATACATTAAGATGCTGCAGTCTTCCGGACTTTTAATTTCTGTAAAAGTCAATCCGGCTTTATGCCCCTCCTGATCAACGACCATATGGGATGTGTCAACCCCAACATTGCGCATATACTGCTCAATAAAACGGCCATGCTGATCGTCTGAAATTTTTCCGATGAATCCAGCCTTCAGCCCTAATTTTGAACAGCCAATGGCAATATTAGCCGGAGAGCCTCCAACATATTTTGTAAAAGTCATCGTTTCTTCCATCGGACGGTTGTATTCCACAGCGTTTAAATCAATGCATGCACGGCCAATTGCAATGATGTCAAATTCTCTGTCGGTATTGAAATCATATCTCATCTTTGATAAACAGCTCCTTGTATTTTTTAACGTTTCAATATCCATTCATGATCAGGGTCATTGTAAAATTTCCAAATCCGTTTCGGGCCTGCCATAACATTTAAATAATAGGAGGTATAACCGTCTGGTACGCCGACCGGATGATATCCTTTCGGCACGATGACAACATCACCGTTTTCAACTGTCATCGTTTCATCTAGTGAACGATCGTCCGTATAAACTCGCTGAAAAACGAATCCTTGAGGCGGATCCATTTCATGATAATAGGTCTCTTCCAATAGCGACTCATTTGGCAAGTTATCACGGTCATGCTTATGCGGAGGATAGCTTGACCAATTGCCGCTTTCCGTAAACACTTCCACCACTAAAAGACTATTCGCACTTGGATCTGAATCAGGCAAAATATTGTGGACAAAACGTTTATTGTTAAGTATCCCCCTATGCTCGATTCCTACATTTTCTGCTTTAATCCATTTCGTAGGCAGCTGACGTTCAGACGGGGAATAGCATAAGGCAACGCGCGCTTTTGTTACTCCTTCAACCTCAAAATGGCGCTGATTGGAAACATATACGCTGTCCGTCGGGATCTTTTCAAAAACACTTTCCCGCGTACCTAAATTTTCGAAATTTTCATCACCGACTGAAACATTAATTTTTCCCGTTAAGGCGACGATGCAGCATTCTTGGTTTCTTAATAATTCCGAATATTTTGCGTTCGGATCTAAATCGATGACTTTAAATCCCACATATTCCAAAGGAGAGTTTTCTGATGTTACTTCATGAACAACTATTACTCCCTTTTCGATTTCTTTCTTGTTCGGTTTTCGCAGCAAATGACTCATATATACCTCCCTCACATGGCGGCGGTTTTCTTTTTCTTAAAGGAAAGAAAACCGAAAAAACAATTGTTTTCTTAAAGCTTTTGACAAGGTCGCGCTCTCTTTTCCGATTCATTTTCAGGCTCATGAAGCTGAATAATGAGCCTGAAGGATGAATCTTCTATCACATTACCAATCTATTATTCAAAACTTGGCGTTTTATAGCGCGCTGTTACAACCTTTTTGCGCGTATAAAAATCAACGCTGTCTTTTCCGTTGGCGTGCAATGTTCCAAAGAACGAAGACTTCCATCCGGAGAACGGGAAGAACGCCATTGGAGCCGGCACTCCTAAGTTAACGCCTAACATACCTGCATCAATATTTTCGCGGAAATAGCGAATGGCTTGAGCGTTCGTTGTAAAAATACATGCGCCGTTGGCAAACTCAGATCTATTTGCAATTTCGATCGCTTCTTTTAAATGTTTCACCCGAATGATCGATAAGACAGGTGCAAAAATTTCGTCCTTCCAAATGGTCATATCGGTTGTAACATTGTCAAAAATCGTTGGTCCGATAAAAAACCCGTCGTCTGTTGCGCGATTGCGTCCGTCACATACCAAGGTCGCGCCTTCTTCTACACCCTTTTCAATATAACGGATCGTGCGTTTTTTATTTTCTTCTCGGATGACCGGTCCTAGCAAGACACCGTCATCAAGGCCGTTGCCCATTTTAATATTTTCTGTTTCTTCTTTTAACTTGGCGATAAATTGATCAGCAATTTCTTCCTCCACCGTCACAACTGAACATGCCATGCATCGTTCTCCTGCTGATCCGAATGCTGAAGAAATAATGTTGGTAACAGCATCATCCAAGTTGGCATCCTTTAACACAATCGTATGGTTTTTCGCTCCAGTCAACGCCTGAACACGTTTTAAATTTTCACTAGCCCGTTTATAAACGTATTCGCCAACCGGCTTGGAGCCAACGAACGAAATCGCTTTGATATCCGGATGATCCAAAATTCCGTTGACAACATCATGCGCTCCATTTACCACATTTAATACACCTTTTGGAAGACCCGCTTCTGTAAACAAGTTGACTAATTTTTCGATTAAGAGCGGTGTTCTTTCAGATGGTTTTAATATAAAAGTATTGCCAAGCGCTATTGCCATTGGGAACATCCAGCAAGGCACCATCATCGGGAAGTTAAACGGAGTAATCCCGCCGACCACGCCGATCGGATAGCGGTAATTGGTCGCCTCAATATCAGTCGCAATCGTTGATAAGGAATCCCCCATCATTAAAGTAGGCGCTCCTGCCGCAAACTCTACATTTTCTATTCCGCGCTGAACTTCTCCTAATGCTTCAGAATAACTTTTTCCATTTTCAATCGTAATGATCCGTGCTAATTCTTCCCTATGCTTTATTAACAGCTGCTGAAAATTAAATAGAATTCTTGCACGGCGAGGAACAGGGACGTTTTTCCATTCCTCAAAAGCTTTTTTGGCAACTTCTACAGCTTCATCCACTTCCTCTTTTGTAGAAAGCGGAACTTGGCCAATTACTTCTTTTGTAGCAGGATTGTAAACATCTTCATATTTTGTTGCTTTACTTTCAACCCATTCGCCATTAATGTAATTTTTTAATTTTAATGCGTTAGACATTTTCTGTCCCCCTTAATTCATCAACACTAGTTGATCATAAATAGTTGGTATGTTTTTTAAAAAATTGATGATATTATTGTTATATATTAGTCATATTTTGGTTATATCTCGATTTTTATGATAATATTAAAAGCGTTTTCAGTCAACAAAAAATTTAAAAATATTTCTGTGACTAATCGGCTAAATCTTCATTATTATTGAACTTATAGGGTAATATAGATATAATTAACGTTGATGGTTAAGTTTTGGTTAACTTTATAATTTGTTTCAAATATTAGCCAGTGAAAACTAAAGAAAGCAAGAGGGATCCACATGTTAAAATCTAAACGAATAGAACAAATAGAAAAATATGTTTTTGAACATCAAACCGTTTCGTTGGACGAACTTGTTAAGGAATTCAATGTGTCAAAAAACACCATCCGGCGCGATGTTCAACAATTAGTTGAACGGGGAACGATCAAAAAGGTGTACGGAGGAGTTGCTGTTAATCATACAACATTAGAATCATTTACGGTCAGACAAACCCGCAATCAAAAGCAGAAAAAAGCCGTTGCCAAAGCAGCCGCAAAATATGTTGAGGACGGCGATATTATTTATATTGATTCGGGAACAACAACATTGGAAATGGTGGAATATTTGCAAACAAAACAGGTTACGATCATCACAAACAATTTGGACTTTATTATAAATTCGTACCCTTACCCAAACTTAAACGTTCTGACAACAGGTGGAGTATTTGAACGTAAAACGAAATCGTTCGTCAGTCTCAAAAATATGGATATATTACAAAGCTACAATATTAATAAAGCTTTCATGGCATCAACCGGCATCTCCATTTCAAATGGCGTAACGAACTCTTCCCCGCTTGAAAGCGAAATAAAACAAACAATTGTCAAAAGAAGTGAACAAGTTTATTTATTGGTAGATCATGATAAATTTGATAAATACGCTTTAATGACTTATTGCCGTCTTGATGAGGTTGATTATATTATTACGGACACTGCTCCGAGCGAGCAATACCAGGAATTTGCCAAAAAACACAATATCCAGCTTGTCATTGCTGATAATGAAAATTAAACATAAAACATCGTTGACAAGCGGCTAGCAGCTTTTTCTTTTGTCAAATTGTTTTTGAGGTGACTGAATCCTTGTTCTCATCATGACTTCCTCAAGCTTGTTCACCTTTTAACGATGGAGACATATTTTAATAGATTTTCGAAATCGTTCCTGCTGTTCTATGGAACAGGAAGAAATTGATTCATTCAGTAGATAAGTGTAAATTTTTTTATTTTATCGGACACAACAGAGTGAAAGCCATTCGATTATTCTATTTTCAAGCTGCTGGTCGAACCAATTGGCAAAAAGTATTTAAACCTGCGGTTACAATTGGACAATTTGCAAACAAAGAAGCCCTCCCTTCAACACCGCTTAATCAAAAATCAACTTAGTTATGCAAAAGCCCCCGCCTTTTTTTCGTTTTGGGAACTGTTGCAAAGTATGTATAAAGATTTTTAAGGCAAACCATGAAAACCTATTTCGGCAAACATAAAACCCTTGGACAAATCCTTTTACTGGATTGCCCAAGGGTTTAAGAATATTTGTGAAACGAATTCATGAGTTGAGGAGCTACACCACATGTCGCTCACCGCCGCATATTTGCTTAGCATAGTTCTTCCTGAAACATTCTTCCGGTGATTATACCCCAACAGCTTACGAAGCAATGTTTCCAACCACCTTTTCCTTATCTAAGAGATGGTTTCAACAAAAAAGAGAATTGCCATAAGATTTCTATAATCAGGAACTGTATCATACGACTGGAATTTTCAGTAAATTCTCAAAACAAAACCTATTAAAGGAAAAATACCTCCTTTAAAGGCTCTGCCTTAGGAAAGGCTGGGACTATAAGATGCGAATGGGTAATTATAAGGGTAATGATGGTAATGATGGATATAATTTGGATTTTGGCGGGTCGATCTAGTTTGATCATTTTCATATTTCTTACGTTTACAGTTTTTATGTGGACCGATAAATGTGTTCGGTTGAATAGGAGCTATAGTTTTCTTCCATTCCTGTTCATTCAGGCAATAAGTATGCGCCATGATATTTGACGGAGTAAGCTTTAAGATATCTGAACCTAAAATCACCTCAGGAGTCGGGGCATCAAATATTGCCAGAAGGTGTGTATTATCCTTGGTTGCTACTTCGTAATGCCACCATGCTCGCGGAATATTTACCACCTGCCCCGGCTTAATTGGATAGTTATGAATTTGTTTTGTAAATGGGTTCAACATCGAGACAATGGCAGCACCGGAAATACAATAGACCAGCTCAGCTGCATTTTGATGATAGTGAGGTTCTATAACATTATTTTTGCTTAAAAAAATATCCAATAAAGATATGTTTTCTAATGTGTTTAACTGTTTAATTCCCAAGATATTTATAAAGTTGTGTTTATCCTTTGTGAACGATCTACTCTTGTTGACATCGAAGGTGAATTGCGTTTTAGGTGATGTGTAATCCAAATATGCAACCATGTGCACTCATCCTTTGTGTTTAAATATTTCACCATAATCTATGCAGACACGTATTAGTAGTGCAAGTACCTAAATAAAAAAGCCAAAGATCTCCCTGTACCTAAAATATGGGCGATAAAAAATTAGGGATAATCTTTTCCAAAAAGGGTAATATGCCGAAACTTCCTTGAGCTTTCTCGCAGCCAAAGGCAATTTTCCCCTTGACCGATTTGCTATCTATGCAGGATGGAATTTTGTCATGAAGACGTACACATTAATCGGAGCGAAATAGTTGAACTTTTATCGTTGCAAAAACATCAGGCAGCTCAATATCAACGTCATCTCTATTTTGTGATTTGGCCAGTTATTTTTCAGTCAAAATCATTTTTGAAAACAATAATGACTTTGTTTTAATTCGAAAATAGTTGCACAACTGACCAATGTAAGACTATACTTTTTGGGATAAGCAAATCACATACTGCCTAAGCCTTCCTTGGTCAATGGTTATAAATTCAGCATTCTGTTTGAAAGAAGAGTACTTCCTAATTGTAAAAAATAAAATGTTAAACAATAACTAATTTACCAATATTCCAAACCATACTAACTTGATACTTGGTTTATTCATAATATTCATTTATATACCCCTCGTAAGAAGATGATTTATTAAAAAAAATGAGAGTATAAAAAGAAACAGAAATTCAAAGCCCAAAAAAATGAATTTTAACATTTTATTGTTTATCTTTCCTCCTAATTGCCAAGCAAGAATAAACATAGATAAAATTAAGGGGAATAAACTTAAATATAGATTTTTAGTTAGTACTATAACGATCAATGCTAAGAAAAAAAGGGCAGTTGATAGAAAATTTGCAAATTTTGCACTCATGACATGACCTCCAATATTATAATGGGGTTATATACCATTCTATTATTGCTGCCAATGTAAGGAAAATTAATATTATACTGGTTAATAGGGCTATTTCAAATAACGTCTGTTTTATTAGCTGTTTTGTACTTAAAGAAGTACGGAAAAATTCAATAATAATTGATACGCCTTTTAATCCAATGATTCCACTTATTAATATCGCAGGTATCTCAAATATTCCATGCGGGATTAGCTTTACAAAAATACTTGAAATAGACAATCCAAGCTCCAATTGCTGCTGAATAGAGGAACCGACTATTAACCCATTGGTTATCAAAAATATAACAGTAGGAATACCTAGAGAAAGTAATCCCGAAGCAATAACTAGTGATGCCTTTATATTATTAAAAAGTAAGTTTTCTACATCAGAAGCCTGTATATAGTTTAAGTCTCCTCTTACTGCATCTATTCTAAACAAATACCCCCCTGCCATCCCCCCAAAAAATAAAAGTAAAGAAATGACAAACAATATTTTGTTATTAGATACAAGCTTACGAACAACATCTTTTATACCCCTTCCCTGAAAATTCATTTGCTCATCATTTCTCCAGAATTTTTACCTAAGTAAACTGATGTAATACGCTTTTCTATTGAATCGAGACTTAATTTATTGGTTGAAAATTCCTCGACAATTTTACCTTTATGTAAAATCCCTATTTTATCGCATAGAGAATGTGCCAATTCAAGTAAATGTGTCGTTAGAATAACTGTTTTATCTGCTTTTACAAACTTTTTTATATGTTGTCTTATAATATGTGAATTGATTAAATCGATTCCTGTCAAAGGTTCATCTAATAGTAATATATCTGGATCGTTCAATAATGCTGATGCAATAGATACCTTTTGTTTCATTCCGTGGCTATATGTCTTAATCAATTCATCTTTTGCTGATGTTAAATTGAAGAGGTCAATTAAATAAGAAACTTTATCTTTTCGCAACTCTTTCGGAACATCTAAAATAGATGCAAAGAACAAAAGATATTCTTCCCCGCTTAAATATTCATATAAAGCAGCAGAATCAGGAACAAAACTTATTTTTTTATTGCTTTTATTACCAACAGGATTCATATTATCAATGTATATTTCACCATTATCTGGTTTGGATAAACCTGCAAGGATACGTAGAAAGGTAGTTTTCCCAACACCATTCGTACCAACAATCCCATAGATACAACCCGTATCCACTTGGAAATTAAGGTTATCTAAAACGATATTTTCATCATATCTTTTAGATAAATTTTTCACCTTAATCATTTTTTAAGAAAACCTCCCTGACTGAAATTTGTTTAGTATACGCAGCAACGATGGCATAAGCGCAAAAGAAAAAAGCAACGAGAATTAATATTAGAATACATGCAACCATAGTGTTTAATTTTAATCCGAAAAATTGATCTGCGATCAGTAATCCTCCTATGAAAACCGTGTATAGATAAGTTAGACCATTATTTAAAATGCTTTCTATAAAATTAGCTTTATGGGATTCACCAATTTCATAGGGATGCTCCCAATTTATCCGTGGGTATAACGCTGTTGAGAATATTTGAAATAAACCACTCAGTCCACCATAGGTGAGCATAATAGTGATGGATAAAGCATACAGAAAAATATTTACATTTATAAAAACAGAAGATAATAAGACGACGAAAAAAGTGACTAGAAATGTAAAAATAAAATATATATACCATTTTTCTTTGACAATATCCCACATTGTATATTTGGTATAAACAAGCAAGTGTATATTCTTGGCCTCTGTATCAATCGCTAATATCATTTTTAGTGAGTCGCCAACAATTTGAAATATGGCAAAAGCAAATACTGTTATAATGGATAAAAAAAACAACGGTGATGTTGAATCAATAAAATGTTGTACGACTGGCAAGGCGATTCCGATAAATACTAGCAAGCCTAATATAGTTTTTCCTATATGCCCAATAAACCATGAACTAACACGCTTAATATGAAGTATGTCTTTTACAAAAAAATATTTATTCGTATTTATGAACTTATCTTTATCAGATATAGAGCTTTTACGGGTACGAATTTGGTAATAAGGTATTAAATCTAAATGATTTAATGTTTTGATCCATATCAAAGTGAATACACCAGCTATGAATAGCATGAAAAGAAAAACGATGAAAAGTTTATGAAATTCCAGATTATATATGTCCTTAGGCAGACCGAGTTCCATTAAAAAAGACTGATATTTTATCACAATATTTGCTAATTTAATTCCAAATTTTTGTGAATTGAATAACAGTGAAGCGATCGTGAAGGGTAATAAAAAAAATAAGAGCGCAACGACTATAAATAGAAAAAAGCGATTTAATAAACGCAGTGATTGTATATAAAAAAAATGGGCAAACAAAAAGCGGAAGTATGAAAAAAACATAGTCATTATTAAACTTAATAGACTAAATAGCGGAAAATAGTAAATCAAAAATTTCAGCTCAAAACTTGGGTAATTTATATGTATCCCTAAAACTACAGGCATTAACAAAACGAACCACATTATCACTGTATTTTTCAATGAGTCACCATAAATAGAAGCAATGACTTGCAACACTCTATAACTTTTTAATTGAGACAACATTTTTGTCGTGTCATAATAAAAAACAGAAGATTTTTTATTAAAGAAACTTAATGAGTTGAAGAAAGCAAGAAATATTACAAAGCTCAAAAAGGCATTTAACCATGTATTTGCATCTAGATCCTTGATGATATAACCAGTTAAAAATACTGTTAAAAAAAACAAAGCACTCATAATAAAAATCATAATGAGTGTAATCCATCTATATATCTTTCTAAGATCAATTTTATCCAGCTGCCAGTCTGCTAAAAATTTTCGCAGAGCAGATTTTCTGTTATATTTTATTATATTGATCATTTTATCTATAAAAGAAAAGACAGAATTACTAGTAAACATTATTGAATTGGCACCTCCTGACTAGGTAAACAGAAAAAAGAAGTGGCATGTTAATTTTAGTATTAGCTGCGAATACAAGTTTTGCCGGATTTCCGCAGCTTGGGCTTGTACTCTTTCAGCTTTAATTACCAAGCAATAGCAAAGTCTCTTCCTGAATTTCGAATAACGGCTTTAATTGCAGTAATACCTCCAATTGCGCCGCTAAGTCCAGCTACTGCCGCAACAATCGACCAAAGAGTTGAACCTCCAGAAACCAAATCAATAATAAGCCCTGCTGTAGCCTGTTTAATTCCGAGTTTAGTAGCTAATCATGCGAAAGATGAATTTACAGTTCCTATTTCAGTAGTAACTTGAGCTGCCATTAAACCTAATGCAAAAGTTAAAAGACTAGCAAGTTATCCTTTTTTTCAGGTCTACACATTGCTTCATTGATACTATCTCCTAAATTAGCAATTTTATACAAATACCTTCAATCCCCTAGATTACCATATATAGGGTTGATTGTAAATTAAATTCCATATAACACTTGTAAAATAGGAACTACTAACTATTATCACGCTTTCATCCTGGTACACAATTTTATTAATAGTTAACCGTGTCCGATTGTTCCATATAAGCCAAATTTTTTTCATATAAGTCCCCATCTCAAATCCTTGTTGTATAAGACCTTCAATTAACGCTGCCAAGAAAAGAAAAAATACATAGAGCACAAACAGTATAGACATATCTTTAAAATCTCTTTTTTGGAAAAAGGGCTTTTTTAATATAATGCACTTAAAAGTCACTACTGCTGGCTTTAGTGCGAATGCCCCAACAAGTATAATTGCTAGGATTTCAAAAAAACCATGAAAAATTGTATATTTAAATACAAACCAAAAAGAGAATTCTTTTGATAAATAAAAGATACTAGTACTTAATAAATATCCTTGTAAAAGGATATACCAAAAAAACGAAACCAAATGAAAACACACCAATACATGCTGGCAATAAAATCATGAAATTATGAAAAAATATAGACTGCCACGTAAGCTCCTCATCATCGAGGTTTTCTGAAACTATTACTACAGCCTCCTGTTCCATGTCTGTTGCTTCTCTTACATCAGTTAACTGCAAATAAATCATTGGTCCACAAAAACTTATTAAAACAATTAAAAGTGAAAGTAAAAAAACATCTCGATTTCTTTCCAAAAATGCCATACCAAACGCCTTAAGTCGAAATATATTTTTCACGTTCATACCAAGTCCTTGATAAAGTTAATTCTTTTTTGGAAGGATGGATGAGTTTCTTTCCACTCTTTCCTTTTGAAGTCAAACTCGTCATTCTCTTTTTCACTGATTCGCTCTAACTTCATTAATGTTTGAATATATAACTCCTTATTCCCCAATTGCCTTACAGCAAATTCATCTGCTTGGTGTTCAAACATTTTACTAATTTTATTCGGAAGCCATTCTGTGAGCCCTATTAAAGCGATTATACCAACTGGGAAAATAAGGATATACTGTCCCCATCCAAATCCTAGCATAATTTTTCTAGTAAAGAACATCAGCAAACTAATAAGCGTCGCTACTCCAAAAGTAATAAACAGTATCCAACGACCATGCTTTCGTTTGATATGTCCAATTTCGTGAAATAACACTGCCTTTACCTCATCTAAAGTAAATTTTTTTATCAAACCTTCTGTCATGTAAATGTTAATGCTTTTTTTAGATGCAAAAGGAGTACTATACACCCAAGCATTCGTCTCATTCTCGGACTCTTTCTTCGTAAATAGGTTAACGTTTATACTACATGCAGCTTCTATCGTTTTTTTCAAAGAGTAAAATTGCTCGGTGAATCCCACATTTTCATAGTTCCCCATGAAACGATGTATTACAGTATAAACTAGCATTATAATAAGGGTTAACGATAAATACCAAGCAGCAAATAAATACCATTTGTCCACAATTTTTACATATAGGGATAGTGGAAAAAGGAAAAATGAGAAAAAGTAAGCAAGACTTCCTATAGTGAGTACAAAAATTATAACTATTTCCCTTTTTGAAAATTCAAGGAAATCTGATTCCTCCATTTCAGACTCTCCTTCAATATCCTCATCACTTTTTATCGTCCATTGGTATATAGCAGTTGTCAATGAAACTGATAAAAACGTCGGGAGAAAGATACATAACAAAATGCTCCAAATGTATGATTTTGTTAAAAGTAGTGCGTAACCCATCGAAAAATGATAGTTTAAAATATCAATGGAAGGATTCCAGCTAAGATAAACGGAACAAACAATGTAAAAAGATTGCGCCATGGAAAAACCTTGTTAATAAACAATGCCAAAAGAAAAGGCAATAAAAATGAACAACCATATATCAAAAAAGTAAGAGTTTTACTAAACTCCGTCTTCAATTGGATGGAGAATGATCCATCATTTTTTGCAGCACGTATTGTATATTCATTAAAAAAAAATTTCCTCTTACTAGACTTAATCGTCACTTCCTTACTAAAAGACGGTTCAACCCCTCTTCTCGTCATAACAGTCAGCTCTTCTCCAGCAGGTAAGATAATGTTTTCTGTATTGACTTTGGTAAATTGATAATCAATAGGTCCAATATGAAAAGCGAGCGGACGATTGGTAGAGTCTTCTTCAGTATTTTCAATATCTAAAAGATAGTCCCCTTGGTATATGGAATAGCCAGTTAAAAGCTTCTGGACTCCTACATTTTTTTTGAATCGAGAAGAATAAATGGCGATAAAACAGCTGAACGGATACTTAACTCAACCATAATAACCGAAACTGTAAAAAACGCCGTGACCAATAAAAATATGAGCATTCTTTTTTTCATAATAACTACTCTCCTTAATTTATAGGAAACTTGTCATAATCGATGGAATTGTTTTTAATGTCAAGTTTGCTACAAAGATAATACTTACAATAAGTAAAGGAGCAACCCGTCTTTCAGATTTCAATAATGCTTTAACACCAAAATACAATAAAACAAACTGCCATATTAAAAAAGGCTCAACTTGATTAAGAAGAGCAACAGCCACATCATGATCTAGATTTGGAACCAGAACCCGCAGTCCTACCGGTTCAAATACTTCTCCTGTAATTAAAACAAGTGTGGCAAAAGATATTGTTTACAGAAAATGATGAAGAGACGGCAATTTTTTTACATGTCCCTTTATTTATCAATTACCATATATAGGGTTAATTGTAAATTTTATGGTTCTGTTCAATAAAACGTGCTTGATTCTTCCTCTAATCGCTTAATTTCTCTA
>ERZ1673762.16-NODE-16-length-69133-cov-23.276644_pt1 | contig 69133 bp, 58 predicted proteins | sample MGYA00580145_ERZ1673762 | MGnify/ENA primary metagenome ERZ1673762 (study PRJEB41219, sample SAMN04549634) | soil metagenome | isolation source: soil | place: USA:California,Owens Lake (dry lake) | collected 2009-08-06 ...
GATCTATATGATGGATCAATTGTGAGCTATGTTTTAGGACATTCCAATCATCATCATCTTGTATTCAAAACGTTGGATCAAGCCACCACACTTTTAAAAGGAGAGCATCCACTTATTCATAGTGACCGTGGGTTCCAATATACCTCTCATGGTTTTAAACGTAGGATAGACCAAGCAGGGATGACACAAAGTGTGTCAAGAGTAGGCAGATGTATTGATAATGGGCCAATGGAATCTTTTTGGGGAACGCTTTAAATGCGAGAAGTGTTATTTACATAAGTATCAGACATTTGAAGAATTAGCTCTTGCGATGGATGAGTACATCCGCTTTTATCATTATGAAAGGTATCAAAAAAGATTAAACGGCCTTAGCCCCATGGAATATAGAGCTAAAGCCGCTTAGGTATATTTTTATTATTTCTACTGTCTACTTGACAGGGGGCAGTTCAAATTGCAATCAGCGCCGGAACAGCCGCCGCTTTTTGAGATAGAGTGAGCGGAAGCAATGGGACAACGGCGGCTAGTCCATACAAAATAAACGAGGCGATAATAAGAATGACAGCAATCTTGCGGAGATAGCCTCTTTTATGCCTACTCGGCTTTTGCTGTCCGCCATCCTCTGTCCTGTAAAAAAATTGTTGAAGCATTTTTCCATATTTTTTCATCATGATAGCATCAGCCAGCTTCGGCGATATGGAGTTAAGCTTGGCAAAAAGGATCGTGGACATCCCTCCCATAATTCGTACTGTCTTCTTTTTTTCAATTGTTTTAAGCAAATCCTCTGCCACTTTTTCAACAGGCATAATGGAAACACCCATTTTCCTCCAAAGCGGATGAAATGGTCTTTCAGCTTCAGTATCTGCAGGACTTGGCGAAAAAAAGGCAACCCTTGCTTGACTGCCTTCCAACTCCAATTCACGGTTTACAGCTTCAATAAATGTGAACAGCCCTGCTCGTGATGCAGCATCGACACTATAATATGGAAAAGCCAAGCGGCCATCTGCAAATCCCCCGATATGCACAATCGTGCTGCCTTTTTGTTCTCTCATATGCGGCAGGAATGCCTTCGTTATAAGAATCGCTCCTAAAAGATTGATATCAAGCGTGTTCTTCGCTTCTTCATAACTATGCTCAGCTAAAGACTTTCTCACGTCATAACCCGAAGCATTGACGACAATATCAATATGGGCCGACCACCTTTTTACAATATTTTTCAGTTCTTTAATCGATTGTAAATCAGTAATGTCAAAAACGGCTGTTGTTATATCTCCAGTTATTTGCTCTGCTGTCTTTTTAACCTTTTCTTCATTCCTTCCAACTAAAAGAAGCCTTGCACCTTTATCGGCAAAAGCTTTTGCAAAGCTTGAACCTAATCCCCCTGAAGCGCCTATGACAATAACGGATTTACCCTCAAAACTCCTTTTCATGAACAGCTCCTCCATGTAAAAATGTATATGATGCATTAGCGATCTGTTTTTTGCAAATAACGAACGATTTCTGCCAATAAAGTTTCCAGAAATTCATATTTATGATCGCTTCCTAAACACTCTTTTATTTGCAAGTCAATTTTCTTGTAGAGCTTTTCATCACCTTCGACAATGTTCTTTCCTTTTTCTGTAACACTTACATAATAAACTCGTTTGTCCTCCTGCGATTGTATTTTTTCTATAAGGCCCATTTTTGACAGCTTTCTAATCATCGCTGAAACAGCCGGCTTCGTGAGGTTCAAAGCTTCTGCCACCTGAGAAAAATTAGGTTTCCCCATATAGTAAATAGTCGTTAAATAATAGTAGTCATTGCTGCTGAATTTTTTAATCTCTGCCTCCGTCAAATGCATATGTAAATTTTTAATCGATTCCCTCCACAAATAATTTGCAATAAACGCAATGCTGTCTTTAACCATAAAATCCCCCAATAAATAGTTAAATATATTTAATTAAATATATTTAACTATTTACCATTATTTTTTGTCAATCACAAAAAAATTTCCCCAAACATAAGCGTGGGGAATAGCACTTGTCGTTTCTCGTTTTAAAACATTATCTCATTCGGTTTCATATGCGCACAGTGATTGCATGATTCTTTGGCGGAGACCGAAAATTGGCTGGATAAAATTTCAGCTAGGAAAAAACTGTCTAAAACAAATTTTTTTTCATCACAATTCGATTGTTATTCACAGCATAACCATTTTTTCTGTAGAAGCTTTCTGCGAGTCCTCCAGTGGATGTTAAGAGGTAAATGCTTTTAACTTGTTTCTTTTGTAAATCTTTCTCTAAATATTGGAGAAGCTTGGAGCCATAGCCTTTACCTTGAATTTCATGATTGATGCATAATTCCGCTAAATAAAAAGTTGTTCCTTGATATGTTTTCTTGCTGTTCCCTGCTATAAAACCAATGGGAGTTCCATCGATTTCCCAAAAAAATCCTGTAAATTTCGGAGTATGCAGCAAATCTGTAAGCCTTTCTTTAGCCGTTTCATATGTCCAGCTTTCATTCCAAGGGTCACGATTAAAAACTTTCATATATAGTTCAATACATTGTTCCAAATGTTTTGCCGTCATTGGTGCAATTGTTTCTGCCACAAAAATTTCCCCCTATAGTAAATAGCTGGGGAGTGCATCCTGACTCCCGTCTGTTCGAAAACACTCCCCATTAAACTATTCGATTTGGTGTTGCCAGCACAGAAAACTTTCTCTGTTGTTTTTGCTTACCATTTTCTATCTATTTTAAATCTTAAAATCATTTTAATAGAAAATGGCCTTCATGTCATTTGCGGATTCTAGTCTTTTCGGCTAATTTTGTTTATGCTTCCGTTTCATTTTGTACATCTTTCGTAAAATCTTCAGAATTTAAATAGCCTGGTTCTAGGATAAGTTCCTCATCATCATAAAAAAATCCAGCGAACGGATACCGCTGACGGACTGGCTGCACAGCCTATGCTCATAATTAAGAAGCTTAATAAATGAAGGTGAGGCGAATTTTTCCTGCTGGCAGCTCTGCCTTTTTCCTTTCAAAACACAGCCAATTCCAAATAAAATAGCACAAGAAGAATCTCAATGAATCTCGGAAAAAATGGCGCCTGACAATATATTTTTGCTATAAAAATCAGGGAAATGGCAAGCGTCGGCGCTAAGGCACATCAGTTCCATATATAAGGGTGATAGAGTTTTGCTCTCATTTACCGATAAGAGGCCGAACAATACAGCGGTGAACCCGTCGATTTTTTCTCGGAATAAACTTAAATGTCATATGTTAGCCGTTATCCCTCTTGGCGTTTTCTAAAGTCTGCTCGACACTTTGCAAATGCTTCTCCATACTTTTCCTTGACCTAATTATGTCGCGTTTTTTGATCATTTCGACAATTTCTAAGTGCTCCAGCCACGAATGGTGCATCCGATCAGGTATTTTAGATGTCTCCACCCTGATATTGTTAAAAAGGCTAGTGAGACTGTTCATTATCCGATAAGCAATTGCGTTCTTGGAAAGCTCCGCAATTCTAATATGAAATTTGTGATCTCGTTCAGACAATATCTTTTCATTCACTTTATTTTCGCTGATTAATTGTACAGTCTCTTTCACAAACTGATACAAAACGTCAATTTCCGAATCGGATGCCCGTTCAACAGTCCATACTACCGCTTGCGTTTCAATGAGCATTCTTATTTCAAATAAATCTGCAAATTGGTCGCTTTTGACAAAGTAATGATTGGCTAATTGAGCTAAATTATTCGTCCCATCCGCTACAAAAACGCCATTCCCCTGTTTAATTTCAATAAATCCGAGCGTAGAGAGAACTTTGTAAGCTTCCCTTATTGTATTTCGACTCACATTTAATTTAAGAGAAAGCTCTCTTTCTGACGGCAGCTTTTCCCCGGGTTTCAACTTATTTTCTTGAATAAGTGATTTCAATTCTTCAACAATCTTATTCGGAACAGTGGAACGATCAAAACGAATATTTTCAAACATAATGATCACCTGTGGTAGGAAATTCCAAATGCAACTGATTAGCCAGCTGCACTAAATCCTTTTCAACTTCCTGAGATAAATGAATACCACAATGTAATTTATGAATATAAGATTGTTCTCTTCGTTCCCCAGGGTACAAAATTGTATGGACTTCTTCTTTTTTAGGAACAGCTTTCATTTCCAAAAGCATTTTTTGCAGAAGAGAGGTAAATTGATCGACAGGCATAAATTTTTCTATATCGATTAAAATAAAAAAATGCCCTACATTTGCTATTTGGCCGTTATCGTCATATATATTTTCGACATATGGGCCGTAAGCAGCACCTGTTAATATCCCTGTTAATATTTCCACTGCCAAAGCCCAGCCATACCCCTTTACTCCTCCCGAAGGAAGAACGGCTCCGTTTAATGCTGCTGCAGGATCTTCCGTATCATTGCCTCTTTGATCGATTGCCCAGCCTTTTGGAATGGCTTTTCCTTCCTTTGCCGCTTCTATAATTTTGCCTCTTGCAACGACGCTTGCAGACATATCGATAATAACATCCGGTCCGTTTTTGACTGGAAAGCCAAATGCTATCGGATTCGTTCCAAAGAAAGCTTTTTTGCCTCCCCAAGGCGGAATCCCAGGCGGAGAATTTGTCATCACAATTGCTGCAAGATTTTCATCGCAAGCTGCCTTGCAATAATATGATGCACATCCAAAATGATTGCTTTTTCGAATGGCGATGGCAGCAACTCCCGTTTCTCTTGCTGTTTTGATTCCCTCTTTAATGCCATAATATGATGCAATCTGGCCCAATCCGTTATCTCCATCGACAGTTAAAATGGATAACCCTTTTTTTTGTATTTTTATGGACGGGGTCGGATTAATCCGCCCCTCTTTTAAACGTTTTGAATAGATCGGCAATCTGCTGATTCCGTGGCTTGTGATACCTTCAAGATCTGCCCTTATTAATGAATCTGCTACAACTTCAGCATTCTCTTTTTTAACGTTTTGCTTCACCAAAACATCTTCAACAAATTTTTTTAAAGCTTTCGCATCATAAACAGTCAAACTTCACTCACCCTTTAAAAATCAGATGAAACTAAAAATAGTGATTCTTTTCCCTCAAGTACTTTCATAATTTCATCTGAAATAATGTTAGTGATTCGTTCTTGGGACTCTTCTGTTAATCCAGCAATATGCGGAGTTACAGTAATCTTGCTGCTGTTTAATAGAAAATAGTCTTTTTCGACCGGCTCATTCTCAAGTACATCTAAGTAAGCACCAGCTATTTGCTCGGATTCCACCGCCTTGAATAAGGCGGATTCATCATCAATTCCCCCGCGAGAAGTGTTGATAATAATTGCATTTTTTTTCATTAAGTTAAATTCTTTCGTACTAAGTAAATTTCTTGTTTCATTCGTTAGCGGAACATGAATGCTTACAAAGTCGGATTCTTTTAAGACCTCTGCTAATTCAACCTTTGTAATCCCCGTTTCAGAAAAAGGATAATCGAATTCTCTTATATAAGGATCATAGCCGATCACTTTCATTCCAAATGCAATGGCTCTTTTAGCAAGCCTGTGGCCAATCTCTCCCGTTCCGATTAATCCCAATGTTTTCCCGTATATCTCATTTCCCGTAAATAATTTCCTATTCCAATTTCCTTTTTTAACGTCTTCTCCGGCTTGTATGATAGGCCTCGATGCCGTTAAAATAACGGCCATAACATATTCTGCTACTGAAACCGAATTGGCATTTTTGGCGGAGACGATTTTTACATTACGTTGTTTTGCTGCAAGTAAATTTATATTATCAAGCCCGACTCCTAATCTGCCGATTACCTTTAATTTTTTCCCTGCATCCAGTATTTCCTGATCAACAATTGTCTGGTTTCGAACGACTAATGCGTCTGCATCTATTATTTTGTTTATTAATTCCTGTTTATTTCTCCATAAATCCGGATTGTATTCGACCTCCGCTATTTTCCTCATCCTGTTAATCCCGGATTCAGGCATATATTCAGAGATTAGTATTTTCATTACTTTCCTCCGCTCATGCACTGCGATAAAGTTTCGTCAAAACAAATTCTCTATGCCCTAATGTTTCCGCTGCAGTTAAACGTCCGTTTATTGTTCGGATCAAAATATCAAGCAGCAAATCGCCAGCCTGCTGGAGATTATATTCCCGTTTCAATAATCCTGTAACGTCTACATCGATATGCTCTGACATAGTAGAAACTGTAATTGGATTTGCCGAAAGCTTAATAACGGGTACTATTGGATGACCAATTATATTGCCTTGACCGGTAGGAAAGAAATGTACGACTGCCCCTCCAGCTGCCATTAAAGTAATGCATTCAGCTGCTGCAGAGGAGGTATCCATAAAATTCAATCCCGCTTTTACTGGAGCCTCCGCAGGTCCTAAAGCATCAACCACCGGTTTTGTGCCCGTTTTTTCGATATTGCCGAGCGCCTTTTCCTCAATTGTTGTGAGGCCGCCTCTTATATTTCCTTCTGTCGGCTGGCTGCCAAGCAGATCAACACCTTTTGATGCGATTTCTTCAACATAGTTTTGATAAAGGCTTAAAAATTTTTGTTTTACTTCTGGAGTGGCACAACGCTCTGCAATTAAATGCTCGCCGCCAGTTAATTCGGAGGTTTCACCGAACAAAACAGTTCCGCCTTCGTCAATTAAACGATCAACTACATTTCCTACCGTAGGGCATGATCCTAACCCGGTTGTCGTATCCGACTCTCCGCATTTAATACTTACTAAAATTTCTGATAATTCCACAGGCTCTCTGCGAATTTCAGAAGCATCCTGCAGAAATTTTTGTGCTGTTCGAGCTGCTTTTTCAATCGTAGACAAATCGCCATAACGTTCAATTGAAAATCCAGCTACCGGCTTGCCTGTTTTTTGTACCTCCTCAACAATTCGATTTGTCCAGTTAGGCTCAATACCAATCACAACAACAGCGGCTACATTTGGATTAGAACAGTTGCCGATAATCGTTTTAAAAAACAAGTCTAAATCCGGCCCATATTGTAATCGCCCGTATGCATGCGGGATCGCTAAAGTACCAGGAACAATTTTAGCAACCGCTTCTGCTGCCGCATTAGAAATGTCATCGACAGGCATGATCACTACATGATTCCGAATACCAACTCTTCCGTTCTCTCTGCGATAACCCCAAATTTTATTCTCCATATTTCCACCTCGCCGTTTTTAAATTATGAGTATGAACATAGCTCCCTTTATAGATTTTTTTTGTAGCTACACCAATCGGTACGCGATATTCAATTACTTTGCTGTTTTCATCCAAATCCACTAAAGCAATCTTATGACCAAGAGGAATAAAATCTCTAGACTCTACTGAAACAACTGAATCGTCTTCCAAGATGACCCCTTGGATTTGCTCGCCTGCTTCAATGTCTTCTATTGCGACTCCCACAGAATCGCCGACATTATGTACTAAAAACTTGTGTGACACAATGAACCACCCCTCCATTTCCTTTTTTACAACGCATTTGGTTCAGACATTCAATGGTCCAACCAATTTCTTTAAATTAAATAAAAACAGGCCTTGCACGCCTGAAAATATATTATTTCCAAGCATTGCAAGGCCCTTCAGTCGTCTGATCGAACCTAAATTATTCCTATTGATTTACTGCGGTTTAAAGATTACCATGGATTGAATTTTTTGTCAATATTTTTTCAAAAAAAATCAATTAAATTATGTTCAAGATTGGCTCCGTTCCGGGAATAATCATTCAAAAATTCCACTCTTGCAATCTTTTCAACAACTCGAGAGCCGTTTATGGCGAATCATTAAGTTATGATTTTCATAAAATGGCGAAAAATCGTTACCGTTCCAGAGCCCGTTCCGCCTTGTCCAGCCGCCTTATATGCTTGATTCCGAGGGAAGTAATGAAAATCAGCTGATAGAAAAGGTTCAGGAATAACAACAACGGCGCAGGCTGTAAAAAGAATAAAAGAACGTCTTCAAACGGCCTTGTGAATATGATAGCTGACCACAAAAAAATGAAATACGTATATAAAATCCAAATAAAGATATGAAAGGCAATCCGCACAAAAGCATAGAAGGAAAGCCAATTAATTTTCAATTTCTTTAGTTGATCTATTGCATTTTTCCACAAATTCGGCTGATTCAATAGATCAACGATCATCCAGTAGCCGTCTCCAGGAAGCAGCGGGAAAATCGCAAACAGCATTCTAAACATATGAACAATAAGAAAGGACCAAATCCATGGTGAAAGCTGTGCAAAGCATAAGCCGATCACTGATGTTAATCCGCATACAATCAAATCTGCCGTAAAGCCCGCGATGTTGATCCGCATGCGCTGCCATTTTGATAGCTTCCAAGCTTCATTGCAAACAATGCTAAATAACGGGACAGGCCCGGACCATTGAACAGAAATGGAAATGTTCCCTGTACGCGGCATTGTTAATAAGTGCCCAAGCTCATGGATGAGGACTGAAAATGTTAAAACTCCGGCGATGATCCATTGACCTTTTAGATCGGTGACGAGAAAAAATGGAGTGTTGATCATGAACAAAACGGTGCTGATGATCGAAATCAAAACAGCACCTGCGGTAATCCAGTTAAACCATTTACGCTCCAGCCAAGGATTGTAATAGGTTATGAGCGGCTTTTGATCCGGCTCAAAATCAGATTGTTTTTCTTCAATAAGGGAAAAGGCTGCATCCTTATCGATGCCTAACTTTTCAAGAAATAGTAAAATTTCCTTCTCCGATACTTCCATTTTATCTGCAATAGAAGATATAGGCTCTTTGTTTGCCAACTGCTCCAACAATTTTTTTGAATAGTTATCTATTTGCAATAAAAGTCCATCCGGTCGTTCAATCCAGTACCGATCTTCTTTTATCTTTCCTATTTTGTATACTAACGGTTTTTGAAATGACTGTGAGTAATTCACAAATACTCCCTCTCCAAACGTCAGTTTCTCACTTTCAGTTTATTTTCCTCTTTAAGAATGGCTTGTTTGATCAAGTATGAAGCCAGCTGGGAAACAATTGAAACAGGGGCAACCCGATCGAATCCTTCGAACATTGGGCTTGGATTACATTCAATGCATATAACAGAACCGTCTGGACGTAGTTTTAAATCAATTCCGCTGAAAATAAGCCCTAATGTTTCGCATGCCTCTATACATAACTGAGCGATCTCTGGCGTTATCTCAAAGGGTTTGACTTGATGGGCGCCTTCACGATAATCAATTCCTTCTCCCTCAATGATAAATGATGCGATGACTTTTCCGTCCAGGACAAATACACGTACATCCTGGCCTTGTATGTATTCTTGGAATTGCACCGGTGCTGTGCTCAATGCTTCTAATCTTTCAGGTTTTTTATCTTCCTCTGTCAATAGACGGCACAATGCTCCTCCAGCAACGGGTTTATAGATGACATCGCAGTTATGGCTGAATTCCAAAACTTTTTCCGGATTGCTGGTTACTAACGTTTTAGGAACGGGAATACCTGCTCTTCTTAGACACTCAAGGTGATAAGGCTTTGCAAAATGAATGAGCAGTGTATCAACAGGATTGACGATGAGTCTGCCGAAGTAAGAGGAAGATTTTAACCAAGACAGCCAAGCAGCATATCTCTCCCGCTCCGCCGCATATGCCAAAAATCCATTCTCCTTGATTTGTTCCTTTATTTGAGAAGTATCGAATGCAGGAGTAGGAACAAATAATGCTCTCAAAAAGTAAACGTTCGTTTCCGATAAATCACGGTTTTCATAATGGCTGTCTTCACCGCCAAAGCTTAAGGGGTAGGGGACATCCGGCGAATTATCTAAAATGAATGCTTGGGCGCCTTGTCGAACCAATTCCTTTTGTAAATAAAGACAATGCCTTTCAAATTGTGAACCGATAATACCAACAGATACTTCCGCCATTTCGCACCTCCGATGAAATAAATGAGAATTTTCCGAATTTTAGCGCCCCAGAAAACATTCTCTGGGGCGCTTGTCCAACTTTTGCAAAACCTATTTTATAAAACCGCCTTCTTCGCCAAGTGCATATGTGGTAACAATTGGTCCGCCTTCTTCCCCGATAGCTTGAGTTGTATATCCTCCTTCTTCGCCTAAAGCTAACGTTGTGGCATATCCCGGATCCACAATAGGGCTCACAAATAACGGAGAGCTAGATTGCCTTACTTCCAATTCTTCAATAAACAATTTCTTTTTCATTTTTGATTCCTCCTATTCAAAATATTAAAAAAATTTTCTGTTTAAAAATAACATATTTACCTTTATCTTCCTATAGATAAAATGTCCTATTCTGAATAGTGCTTAAGAATGAAATTGAGAGAACAAATAGGTCTTTTTGCTAAATCCTCCACCTGGAAAAGTCAAGTTTATACATTTCGGCTTTAAAAAATAAGAGAATCACTATGTTTGATAGACACTCTCACACACGGTACAGCGGTTTTGTTGTTTAAAGCGCAATTGAGTTCAGACACAATATCTATGTCTTGAATACCTACATGCTGGAATGTAGGCTTCCGATTTGGACAAAATATATCGATTTTAAATAGTTTTTAATAGTCCTAGTTTTATTCCTTTTACCACTGCACCAACTCTTGAGTACACATTTAGCTTTTTAATAATTGATGAAACATGGTGTTCGACCGTTCTTCTGCTTACCATCAAAATATCACTGATCTCTGCGTTCGTTTTATCTTCAGAAATCAGCTTTAAAATTTCTAACTCAGTTTTGGTTAAATAGTGATTCTGATATTCTATTTTTTTTCTAGGAATGATATTGTTGCCCAAAAAACTTTGTCTGATCGCATTTGCAAGTTCTGCAGCAGAGTTTTCCTTCGTAATGAACGCATAAGCACCGGCATGATAAGATGCGTCAATATATTCATCATCGTTATAAGCTGATAAAATGACAATCTTCAGATTCGGATAGCTTTCGATTAATTTCTTTGTCAACTCAATTCCATTGTAGCCTTTCATTCTTATGTCCATTACCACAACATCCGGATGATTTTTTGATATTGCTGCATTGATGCCGGCAGGGTCGCAAATGGTATTTACAACTTCAAGATCTGATTCGTGTTCTAATAATTGTTTGATTCCTAACAAGACTAGTAAGTGATCATCTACCAGTAGTACTTTAATTTTCATTTCAATCATCCTAATCTCGGCAAAGTTATCAGGAAGTTACAATGCCCAGTTCTGACTGCATTTAAGCGTAGCCATCTTCGTCGAAGATTTTAGATCGTCACTCACCCTAATTGATTTTTCCGGAAAACTCAATATAAACACCCTTTTATTTTTAAAGCATTTTATAAGTCTAAAAAACATTGAAGAGAACAGATGTGAGAATAATTCACAAAATTTCCATTAAAAGAATTTCAATTAGAACAGAATGTATTTAGACTTTCTTCACGAAAATCAGATGTACAATGGCATCAGCATAAACAATTAGCGATTATAGACTAAAAGCGTATACACATCTCCAAAAAATAATCTTCGTTTCCAAATCATTTTCCTCTAAAGGCGCAACAGTTTAAAGATGCCTTTTTTCAAGCTTAGAGCTAAACAAGTGTTTTTCCAAAAACTCATTTACTTTTCCGTTAACTGTCCGTCTGTTTTTCATATATTCACAAGTGATGAGAACACATCCAAATCCAATCTTTTCTTTTGCGAATGCAAAGTTCAGTGAATCCTATCGATTCTCGCTTTTTATCCCTCCTTCAACTAGTATTTATAGTAAAAATTTTACACTAAATGACAGTTTTTTTCATTGTTTTTTCTAAAAATAGGTATTTTCCACATCATTTTTTGTGGAAAATACCGATGTTTTTTTAGAAGATTTGTAATATATTTTGAATTAAGAAGAAGAAATTGTAAACTCTACCAAAAACATATCAATTCTTCTCTTCTCTCTAAAACTTTAAACAACAAGCCGGAGCATTGTGATCATATGAAATATTGACATTGTTTTTTAGCAAATAAATATCTAAAACTCATTAAATTATGTAAGCAGGTGATTTGATAATGCGTCTTGAAGAGCAAGAGCAATTGGTAAGAAACCCTAGTCATGTTTTTATCAAAAGGATATTTTATCCATTTAAAATCATTTATTCGCCGCAAAAAACTTTATTGAACATACATAATGAAAAAAAACTAGGAATACTAGCTACTTTGACATTAGTTATATTGTTTGCCGCAATAAGTATTGTTATAAGTCAAAATTTATTAGAATCCGAATATATAGCAGATCTTTTAGGAAACAATCCATCACAATCGTTTAAAAATGCTCTTACTATTTTTGCTGCAATTATGCAAGTCTTCTTATTTTTCGTTAATATTCTTTTACTTACAGCCTTAATAAAAATAGTTCTCTCCATCGTAAAATTGAAAGTAAAATTCAGGGAATTATTGAGATTTGTCATCATCGCTCAATCCCCTGTTGTTTTGGGGCTCGGTATAAAATACGTGTTATCTGATCCGTCTCAATATCATATTCCTGTCACCAGCTTGGCCTACCTATTTTCAGGATTAAACATGAATCAATTTGTGCAAATATTTTTATCGAAAATTGAATTATTTAATTTGTGGTCATTATTTCTAATTTGTTTAAGCTTAACAATTGTTACAAAGCAGTCTTTAACAAAGATAGTTTCCATATTATTTCCTGTAACAATTATATTTAACACACTAATTGAACTTATTTGAAAGGAGGTGAATTATAATGTTGGAACTTGATCTTTTAGTTGCTTATGGCATTAATGAAACTACTGCAAATACTATTGCTGCATTTTTGGACGCCGGTTTAGGAATAGCTTCATTCTTGACATTGATAACCGGAGCAGGTCTCACATTAAAAGCCTTGCAGATAGCTCTAAGAGCCGGAGGCAAAAAAGCTGTAGTAGCATAATGTTTTTAGGATAGGATAGAGAGCCGTTAGTCTTTCTCTATCCTACCTTCTATTTAATTTAAGAAAAAGTTAGCGAGTGAGTGATGTTGAACTATTTTTCCCGTCTACGAAACACTTTTATCCTTTCTGCCATTGTATTTGGCATAGGTTTAATTATTGGGGTCATGATAATTTTTTCGACTTCGCCTCAAATGGAGGAGGCAGCTGAGCTCCAAAGAACTTATAAAGCTGGCTGGTACTCAGTGTATTCTATTTTTTTAAATAATATACTTGTTTGTCTAGTTTTAATGCTGGGTTTATTTACATTTGGGATTCCTACGTTTATTTATTTACTCTTTAATGGCATATCTATCGGAGCAGGTCTAACTCATCTTATTTTATCTGATCAACCTTTATTAAATATATTTTTAAAGGTTATACCTCATGGAATATTTGAAATCCCCTTTTTTTTATTAGCAGGAGCTATCGGCTTTTTAGGATTTACATTTTATTTTAATAGAAAATATGGGTTGAAATTTTTATTAAAACATGTCGTAATGGTAATTATAGGAATCCTTCTAGCTTCCATTGTAGAGGGATTGATTACATTAAATTTATGAAAGTCGGGAGTCAAAATGAGAGCAGCATGGATTAAATGGAAGATTTATATAAGATGGAAAAATCAATGGAGTAAATTTTTAAATAGAAGAGGGTATTCAGGATATATATTTGCGATCACAGCTTTTTTTCTTGATGTCATAGAGGCTATTTTTTATTTTTTTTCTGCATATGCTGTATTAAAACTGGTAATTATGAATGAATTTTTACATACAGCAACGACAGGTGCGCCATTTTTGGACTTTTTATTGCAAAAAATTTCCCAAATTAACAACAATGTTTATATTCTCTGGCAGTTTTATTTTGTATATGTAATAGTTTTCTCTGTTATTGCTGGCATAAAAGCTTCCAAGTGGAATTTAAGCTCAATGGACAAGGAGTGGCTGCTGTCACATTTTAAATTGAGTTTAAGTAAAGCCAACTCTATGGTTATTTTCGAAACAATCTGCTGGAACATAAGAAGTTTCATCATACATATTTTAACATTGCTTTTTAGCTTATCATACGCAATCGGTTTAAACATATCTATGGTAATTGGATTAACACTGCTCAGCTTTTCTTTATATTTGTTTGTCAGCATTGCTGTCTCTTTTTCGCACACATTTTATGTATACAAGTTTATAATAGAAAAACCTTTCGTAAACAAAGTAGCCAAAATTGTCATATCAAGAATGATCATATTTTCTATAGGCTATTTTTTCGCTGCAAAGTTTACAGGATGGCTTATTGATATTCCCTTTATTAAAGAAAATCCCACATCCGAGTCATTTGAAAAATGGTCTAACAAAGGTTGGGAAATTCTGTTTGACAGTGTAACGACGATCAAAATCAATTTAAGCTTTTTTGATATTTTCACTGCTAATTCTCTATATACATATATTGGCACGATATTGATGTGTATGTTTACTATGGTATTTTACTTGTTATTTATCATTCTTTTTAAAGAAAACCCCAACAGGCGATCAGCGGAGTATTTTGATCGGCTGCCTTCCCCGTTATTAAAAGTGCCGTTTTTAAAGAAAAAAGCTTTTACGATTCTTTTATTTATTAGATCGAGCTTTTTTCAAAAGAGGCTTCCGTATATGTTTGGCGATTTCGTTTATTGGTTTTCTGTTGGCATATTTAGCGGATTGCTCGCCAATTTAGATGATGAGTACAAAGTGCAGCAATTAGTATTTTCATTTTTTATTTTGTACCATATTTATTTTTTGGCGGAACGTCATTATCAGCATTTCATAGGGGGAATGGCCTTAGAAAGTGATGGCACCAATGTCTTAATTTATTTAAATGCTGGAAAAAATCTTTGGTATGTATTTAAACAAAAGTTTTTTGTTTACATCATCACGTTAATTCCTTTAATCATAATAGGTGATTTCATTGTTTATATACTCACTCCCATTTCATTAACTACTATTATATGGTTGCTCTCAATGCAAATTTTAGCTTTAAATGCTTTTGGCGCTTTAAATTATATTTCCAGCGCCTTCTATCCTCATTTTGAATTTCGAAACGCTGAAGAATTGAATGAATTTGGCGATAAAAAAATGGTCGATTCTATCTTAGATGCAATGTCTTTATTTATCATACTTCCTAGTATGACAATCCCCATGGTTTTATTTATCATGGGTTATTTAACAAAATCACAATATTTGTTCATCAATCCTATTTTTCTTGCTATTTATCTATTCGGAATGCTCTTTATATCACTTTTATTAGTAAAAAGAAAGCTAAATAAAAAACAATTTATTTATTAGGAGTGAAAATCCAGTGGGAGCAGCATCTTCTGATTATTTATTGAAAGTCCATAATCTGACCAAAATTGAAAATGGGAAAAAAATATTAGATCAAGCAACGTTTGAAATTGCTGAAAATAAAATTGTCGGATTTCTCGGACCAAATGGAGCGGGGAAAACCACAACCTTTAGAATTTTATCTGAATTGACCGGCTACGATGATGGAGAAATTTACGTCAATGGTGTAAAACTGTCAGATCTGGATCGAAAAGAAATCATGTTACTTCCTGATGCCCCATTATTATTTTCCGTGCTGACCGGAAAAGAATATTTAAAATTCATGAGCGAGTTATTAAATTTTGATATAGACAGTCCGGAAATTAAAGAAATGCTCCAGTTATTGGGATTATTAAATTCCTTAAATAAGCAAATTTTCAATTATTCGCTTGGGATGAAAAAGAAACTCAATCTTATTCCATTATTAATGAAAAAACCGAAGCTGCTTTTGCTAGATGAGTATTTATCAGGAATTGACCCTGTCAGTATGAAAGATATTAAAAACATCTTAATTCAATACGCACAAAATGGATGCAGTATTTTTATGTCTACACACCAACTAGAGGTTTGTGAAAGATATTGTGATTCAATTATTTTAATTTCCAATGGGAAAATATTAAAAAATAATATATCTATTTCCGAGATCAAAGAGACAGCTAGCAGTCTTGAGGAATATTATTTAAATGTATTTTCAACTGAGGAAGGATGAGGAATGTGTTCAAATATATTGGGGATATACTTCTCTTTATACTTTTTGCATTTGCCTTTTATTACGCAATTAAGGGATGGAAAGAAAACCGAAGCGAAAGTATATGGTATCTCATATTTAGTTTATTTATTTTGGGAGGAATCATCGTTGGATTTATATTTTAAATCACTACCATTGCAAATAAATCCGATGTTTCCACCACACTAACAATGTTCAAAAATGATAAAGTACATAACCCTTGGAAAAGGTGGTTCCTATTCGAAAAGTTACACTTAATCGAACAATAAAATGAAGTTCTTATAAAGTTAAGAAAACCATGGGAAAAAATCTTTCATGCACCACCGATCAAACGAAAAACTTTACGTTGAGTGGTAGGTAAGCTAACAAGGCTGAATTAGCTAACTGTCTTCCTAGCAAAAAAAGCATACATAGTGGCTCAAAATCAAATCGCAGTATGTTCCCGTCTGCTTCACCTTAATTCATTAAGGAGACGATACAAGTCAAGTTTCAATGACTTTCGGGACAATCCCATTGTGGAAAAAGAATCCTTATTTTAGTCATAAATATTCACTATGATTCGGCAAGGAAATAATACTGTTTTGTTCATATCATAATTCAGAAACTTTCAATCTCCCTGGGGTTCTTCCTGCGAGAAATAAATTACTTAATAGTGCCAAAATGATTGTTCCAATTGTTAAAAAAACGACACCATGCCATCCGTAATTTTCCCATAAAAGGCCGGGAATCCAACCGCCAAGGCTTCCTCCTAAATAGAAAAACACCAAATATAAAGACGTAGCAGCTCCCCGTGAATCGGCGGCCATATCTGTCACATAAGCTGTTGTTGCTGATTGAGAAGCAAAATTTCCGAGCGTCAACAATGATGATCCCACAACAAGCGCAGGAATCGTTGGCCAAAGCGTTATGAAAATACCGATTCCGCCAAGAATATGCCCCATACTCATTGTCCAACGCCGGCCAATCTTATCAGATATCATGCCGGCTATAGGAGCGGAGAAAATGCCGAACGCATATGTAGCATAAAGCAACGAAATTTGTGTATTGCTTAACTGAAAAGGAGGTTGAGCAACATAAAAAGGAATATATGTGAAAAAGCTAATAAATGCGAAGAATTGCGAAAAACCTATAGTGAATGTGCCTATCAGAGCAGGATTTTTAAAATGTATGCCAAAACTTTGTTTCTTCCTTTCTCTTTGATAGTTAGGTTTAGGGAGATATTTCCAAACTAAAAAAGCAACGACCATGGAATACACCGCGATTATTGAAAAAACAGTCCTCCAGGAAAATGTGTCGGCTATCGGTCCAGAAATAACCCGTCCCAGCAATCCGCCCGCCACATTAGCACTTACATATACTCCCATCACTCTTCCACGTTGATTTAGAGGAAATTCTTCAGATACATATGCCATCATCACAGCCAAGATGCCAGGTATGATGAGACCATACATACATCGCCAAAATAAAATTGATGAAAATGATTCACTAATGTAAATCATCATACTCGGAAAAATTAATAATATACTTGCAAAAAGAATAACTTTTTTTCGATCCCATTGGTCCAATAATTGAGCAAATACAAAAGATGACACGGCTAATGAAATAATGGTAATCGAAATAGCTGAGCTTGCCGTTGCTATCGATATATTAAATTCTTGAGTCCACAACGGGAGTAGAGGCTGTGGTGCATAAAGAACAATGAACGCATTTGCTGTAGCTACAAAAATAATGAATAAACGTAACATATAGTGACTACTCCTCCGCTATCTTTTATTGTTGAAGTCATCTTTTTAAATGTTTACTGAGAGCATCGCCGGTTCATATTCAATAATGCAGCCTATACAATGAATGACATCCTTATATGGAAAACAAATTACCGAGGATGAGAAGAGTTCTTTTCGTTTAACAAAAAAGTAACTCTTTTAAATAATTCGAGATACGAAAGAAATATCCTTCATTTTTTTATCCTCACGCCTCTTTCAATCTATAATCGTTCCAAATATATAGAAAAAAGAACAGCCAACCATATGAATGCGGCTGCACTTTCGAATCCTATTTAATAGAATCTACTTTTTTCGAAAATACAAATTCAGAGTCGCCAACGCCACTTATTCTATAAATCGTATCATTTTCCTCAAGAACAATATTGTCTCAGCCAATTCACTTGAAATAACCGTTACTATCAGAGCCTGTATCAACCAATATCCGATTGTATTTGATAATTGAATTTTGAGCCACTCCGATCTAACTTTGCAACTGGTAAATCTGGATAAATCTTGATGTCAAAAAAGCTTCCTTGTCTTATAATAGGCATAGGGGGTCAACCTTAAGTCGATAGACTGTTTGGCCGCTTACTTATTTCGACATTTTCGGGAGTACTTCTTATTTAGTGCTTAGAAATCTTTGAGTCTGGATGAATAATATTTATAAAATTCATTCAATTTATTATTTTTAGTATTGTTCAAAATTAATGTAATATTAATGATGAAGAGAAAGGTAAAATTACAACACTAAACTCATACACTTGCTTAAATGCCTTGAACAAGAAACTAATTACAAAGCTTTGATTTATTTAGACTGCTAGCTTTTATCAGTATGGGAAACTTATTTGATATACCCAAAAACGTTAATTCCAGTAAAAATATCCAAAGTTAAGGTAAAAGAAAGTTATTCCAAAATTATCTAGGTAAGCTACCTTTTATCACGGATTCAGGTATCTATAGGATATATGGGTAAAGATATATTTTAAACATTACAACTGCTTATAAAATTCTTAATAACCCAAAAATCTAAAGGAAGAAGGGAAAGCATTGAATTACTTAGTAAAGCAAAAAAGATTTGTAGCTAATTTGTTTAAAGCTAGATTCCCATTTATATATATTCCAACTTGGGAAGAGCAAAGAGCACTAGCACTTATTAATGACATTGCCTATGATCAACAGTTGATTAAAACAACAAGAAAATTATTTACTTGGAAGATTACGGAAGGGATTGTAGGAGAGGGTATACGTAAAGACGATACGAAGGTTCCTGTAAAAGCATTAGAATTTATTGAAAAGTATGATGAGCCCGCTATTTTTGTACTGCAAGACTTCCATGTTTATTTTGGTGATCAAGGAAGATTACCAGATCTTCTTGTGATAAGAAAACTACGTGACATTGTAATGAGTTTAAAACAAAGTGTTAATCCAAAGAATATTGTATTTTTATCTCCAATTCTTAAATTACCGCAAGATTTGGAGAAAGATATTACAATTGTTGATTTTCCTTTACCAACCTTTACTGAAATGAAGCAACTGCTTGATGAAATGATTGAAGTAAACCGACAAACAGGAAGAATTGAAATTAACTTAAATGAAGAAGAAAAAGAAAAACTCGTAAAAGCATCATTGGGTTTAACACTTTCGGAAGCCGAAAATGCCTTTGCACGGGCAATGGTTGATGATGGAAAATTATCAATCAAGGATGTTGAAGTGATCCTTCAAGAAAAAGAACAAATCATTAAGAAAACAGGGATACTAGAATTTATATCGAGTAATCTTAATATGGATGAAGTCGGTGGATTAGAAAATTTAAAACGTTGGTTGAAAAAAAGAGATAAATCTTGGTTAGAGTCTGCGCAACAGTATGGTTTACCAGCTCCAAAGGGTGTGCTCATTACAGGTGTTCCAGGTTGTGGTAAAAGTTTAATAAGTAAAGCGATTAGTGGAATGTGGCAGCTTCCATTACTGCGATTAGATATTGGAAAAGTGTTTAGCGGCATTGTTGGTAGTAGTGAAGAAAATATGAGAAAAGCGATTCAAACAGCTGAAGCCATTGCTCCTTCCATCTTATGGATTGATGAAATCGAAAAAGGATTTAACGGAACTAGTTCATCTGGAGATAGCGGGACAAGTTCTCGTGTTTTTGGACACTTTTTAACTTGGATGCAAGAAAAAGAAAAATCCGTATTTGTAGTTGCCACTGCAAACAATATATCGGCACTTCCTCCTGAAATGTTGCGAAAAGGTCGATTTGATGAAATTTTCTTTGTTGATTTACCAACACATAGAGAACGTATTGAAATCTTCCGAGTTCATTTAAAGAAAAGATTAAATAACCCAAGCGTAAAAGGTAATTTTGAAATTAGTACTGAAAACCTGGAAAAATTGGCTGACATGACGGAGGGGTTTGTAGGAGCAGAGATTGAACAAGTTGTCATAAATGGATTATTTGAGGCATTTTATGAAGAACGAAGTGTTCAATTTAGTGATTTTGAAAAAGTTTCGAAATTAATTGTACCACTTGCGGTGACACAGGCTGAACAAATTAAAGAGATTCGTGAATGGGCTAGTGTTAGAGCGGTTGCGGCTACGCCTAGAGAAGATCGAGCGGAGTATTGCGAATCAAATAGCTCTAACATGGATATGGATATTAAGTCCACTCGTGGCGGTCGTGCGATTGACTTTTAATAGAAGTAGGTGAATGAATTGAGCATTGAACTTTTGTTAGTTCCAATTGGTATTGCAACAATTAGTTCGATTAAAGCCTTTGCAAATCAAAAAAATGATTCCTTTATCATTCCAACGATTATGAAGAAAGAAGATTTACTTCAAAAATCGATTGAACAGTATGGTTGCAAAGTGACAAAATTGACTGAACAAAATTACCAAACGACAATTGAAGATCTTCAAATTTATTTTCAACTAACTGAACAGGGGTATTTTGAAGCGATATTTAACAATAGTGTTGACACACAAGCTGCCATGGAATTTATTGAAAATTTACAGACAGAATACAAATATCTAATACAACAAGAAACTTATCAACATTTACTGAAACAAGCAGCAGAACATGGCCTACATCTGGAATCGGAAATTATGCAAGAAGACCGAACAATTGTTTTAACTTTTAATGTCAACAATATTTCTAAATAGGTGATGCTATGGGAACCAAAAAAATACAGATCAAATTGACAGAAGACGGTAAAATCTTTGCGGAAACAATTGGCATGAAGGGACAAGAATGCATCAAGTATATTGACCTTTTGGAGAAACTACTCGAATCGGAAACAGTTGATTCAAATTATAAAGAAGAATATTTTCAATTTGAAGAAACTATAACTGAACAAAATAAATTGAAGCTAAAGGAGGAGTGAATGATGCGGAGTATAACTGAGAAGGGGATAGGTTGGGAATTACGTAACTCCATCTGGATGCTATGGGTCTTTTTCCCTTTTGCTTTTTTTAATTATATTTCTTTTTTCTATGCAGCTTTCAGAGTAAGACAAAGAAAATGGTTTTTTGCAGGACTCATATATACTTTACCTTTTATCATATTTTTAATTGCAGAAGAAGGACATTTCTTATTTGATATCGCGTTTGCATTAGCACTTATTAGTTGGTTTCTTCCATCTTTCATGTTTTTAGAATTAGACCTGAATATTTACTCCGTCTTGAATCACAGCAAAAAGTACAAGAAAAAAATTTAAAGCAATTAAAAGAAGCTATTGCGAAAGAACATATCCTTGAATCGAATGATGAACAGCAAGTGATTTCTCCAAAGGAAGAATTTATAAACCCAATGCAGCCATCAATTGAAAACGAAAGCGTAAGTAAACAAATCGATGTTAATCATGCTTCAGCAGAAGAAATTGCAAAGGTACCTGGGGTTGGATTGATTTTTGCGAAAAAAATAATTGCAGAGAGAGAAAGGGTAGGATTCTTTCAAAATTTCGAACACTTTATCCAAGTTCTTGGGATTAAGCCTCATGTAGCTGAAAAAATGAGACCATATTTACAGTTTAATACAGACGATAATAATCAAGGAAATCAAAAGAAAAAAATGGAACGAGGAAGAGTTGTGGACTTTTGATGGAACTGTACATACATCGTTATATTCCAGTTACTGAAGTGGAAGGACCAGGTAAAAGATTTGCAATTTGGGTACAAGGTTGTTCAATTCGTTGTAAAGGGTGTGCCGTTCCTTGGACTTGGGTAAATGAAAACGGTACAAAAATGAATGTGGAGAATTTATTTGAATTCATTAAAGATAGTAAAGAGCAAAACGAGATTGAAGGCGTCACATTTCTTGGAGGAGAACCGTTTGATCAAGCTGAAGCCTTAGGGGAACTAGGAAGAAAAGTGAAACAGCTCGGCTTAACAGTTATGACATTTACAGGGTATTTATATGATGATTTGAAAAAACAAAAACAAAATCAACGGCTGCTATCAGTGACAGATTTGCTAATCGATGGACCTTTTATCGAAGAAAAATTAGATTTAAGCCGTCCTTGGGTTGGTTCATCCAATCAAAACTATCATTTCCTCACGGATGTTTATAAACATTTAGAAACGAACTTTCATCAATTCCAAAATAAAATTGAAATTCGAATTTCTCAAAATGGTACAATCTCAGTGAACGGAATGGCAACGAAAGATACATTGAAAGAAATATTGAATCAGCACACTTTTAAACGTATCCGATCAAATACTTAATTTTTATTTGTTAGGTGCACTTGATAAAGAAACAATAGATAATCCCCTACCTTTCAGGTACCGTCAAAAATTTTGTGTAATACAAGATAGATAGGGGGTCTCTGAAATGGATTTGGAATGTTTCTCCACACGGGGCTGTCCAGAAAATCAAATCCCCATAAAAAACAAAAAATCATAAACATCGATATATCAACGTTTCTAAAACATCAAAGGGGGCGTCAATAAGTAGTAAAAACGACTTATTAGACACCCCCATGTGGAAAGTGGGAATCCTCCTATTTTTTTGATTTGCATTATTTAGTTCTTCAAACATATGCTCGAGGGCTGCTTGTACTTCGGCCAATCCTGGCAACTTTCGCTCTGCCCATTTCTCATTAGCTGATAAGTACTGACCACCGTTACAAATATAGGAAGATAGTACATGAGGCATCACTGTATGGAAACAACAAAATTGATCGCAGTTTTCCCTCATCGAATACCTTTTGCCTTCGTAAACTCCGTTGAGCACGCCGTCCTTTTACAGGTCCGATATCAACAATTTCTTTTTTTTAGGATAGGATTAAGATGCGGTAAGTATTTTGACAGAAAAATACCCCGAAATCAGAAATGTTTATTTTCCGAGATCGGGGTTGGAGTTTATTTTAATAGGGCATAAAAAAGAAAAGGGATTTAGAAGATAAGAAAAAACATGATGATATGATCCCCTTATAGTAGACAGAAAAAAGACAGGAAAGATTGCAACTTTGGGATGGCGTTTTTAGTTGGAAAACGAACTCTGTATAGGTTGAATGTTTTAACTTGCCTAGTCTAGGATTAATTTACCAAATCCTCAATCATAAGGTTGTGGTTCCAGGTCAATTTCGCCTAGGCAATCGACTACTTTCTCGTATACCAACCGGCTGCAGATGTTATTGCGAAGCTTTATAATGCAGGATGATAGGCTTATTTTTTTTCATTGTTGCTTTATATAAACTAATTTCACCAGTTGTATGTTCGGCGTCTGCGGAATCAGCCACAAAATTTTCATTTAATGATATAGTCCAAATCTCTTCGTTATGTCTCATTAAAACAACAGCAAGAGTACCAAACTGAGTAATATGATCCCAGTAAAATAATTTCCTTTTTACCATTTATGAGTAACAGAAATTCCTTCTGAATGGCTCACAACCTCAACGTTATTTCCTTGCCATCGACCATGGATTTCAGCCCCGACATAATAATAGAACCTTCCGTTTCCGCGATCACCATAAGTCCAGATAAATTGTTGAATCGTATGATCAACGGTTTTATATGTAACGGCGGCAATAACATTCGCTAACTATTCCACTTTAAAATTCCCCATCTGTTTTATAGGGAAGCCTTTCTTTTGGACGAGACAGAATTCCGTAATAAGACCTCAAGTAAACGGCATCCCCACTCTCCGTATTTTCTTTAATTGATAATACATGTTTAAAATCAGACGATATACTTATGATATTTTTAACTTTTTTACCCTTTGCAACAAACAATCCCTCATTGACTACTTATTCCATCCAATTTCTGGCTGACGTGTCTCAAATCCTAGGATATTTTACTTAAAATAGAAAGTTTTAGGTAGATTATTTAAATTTTTCCTTATAATCATTTAACTATTTATTTATTAAATGATCTTCAGACAAATATTCTATAATCGGCAATAAATACGAACGTTTGGTGTGTCCTAATTTTTATAATTCCTCCATAAGCGATCAGGGGCTGGATCTCCCGTTAAGGCAAAGTGAATGAAATCCAAATGATTTCGAAATCAAACCATTGTGTCTTGCTTCTTTCTCTTTCTCACAACTGCTGCTTTCACCTGAACTTTGTAAATAAAGTTTAACGATGATGATCATGTATCTCTAAATCCATTTTCATGAGCATTCCCGCGTCGTAGAGCAGAAGGTTTATCGGGAGATGGCTGAAAATTGCCAAGGATGCCTGATATTCGGGATGGAGGAAAAAATCCATCAGCGAACATTGTGCTAACAAATCCTGGTGTCCTTCAAATTTTTTCAAAACGGGTTTCTGATAGGGACCGGATACTTCCACCTTCTGGGGAGAGGTGTTCAGTCCTTCTCCCGTTGCTTTTAACACCGCTTCCTTTCTTGTCCAATAGGAAAGGATGCCTTTCAGCCTTTCCTTTTTCGGCAAATTGCTGAGGTGAACGGCTTCCTTTTCGGTAAGAATTCCTTCTATCATATGTGTGGTGTCATAAGAAATGAACGGCCGGATCCATTCCACATCCACTCCCACCAAAGCATTTACTGTAAAGGCAACCAAAATGATCTCCCCTGAATGAGACACAGACCAGTGCAGTTTGTCATCGGGCAGCCGAGGCCTGCCATGGGGCTTCTGGCATTTGAAACATGTCCTGTCTATGGGCACTTGATGCGGCGGCATGTTCAATTGTTCCGCCAAAACGAGTCTGCTTAGTGCACAGCCGATAATGAACTGGATCCGGTCTTGCTCCTTTCGAAAGGATAGCGCATATTCCAGCTCTGCATTACTAAGCAGCTGAAAATGCCATGGCTGAAAATCAGTCGTTTTGGCCAAATAAACATGGCATGTGTCATTCCATAAATGGGGAACAGAATGGATCACTTCCCATTGTTGCATGTCTTTTTCTCCTCCCTATACAGCCATTTTTCTCCATGCATCAATCACCATCGTTCTTTTTTTCCGCATATAAAAGTCGGCCGCCTTTATTGATAAAAAAATCAATGTCCATGAGAGCTTTTAAATCTTAGCCTACTTTTGCTCTCACTATGAGCAAACATAAAGCAGCTGGAAAAAGCGGCACGGTAACGGATCACAGCAAGTTTTTTTCATTTTTACAACCGCTTCATGGACATTTCATTCTTTGCCACACCCATTAGCTGTAAGCACGACTGCCATTCTCCATCGTTCCCCATACCGGCACTTTGCTTTCCTCTGTCTTTCTAGTTACTTCACAATGCCATGGGTTTGCTGTTTCAAACTGGCCGGGCGCATGTCTGTCCAATGGGATTGAATATACGCCAGACAATTGGCGCGGGTATCTTCTCCAAAGACGATCCGCCAGCCGGCGGGAACGTCTATCGGAGCAGGCCAAAGCGAAAACTGCTCTTCCTCATTTACTAACACAAAAAAGGACAACTGTTCATTTTCGAACGGATTCTTCATTTTTTTCCTCCTTCCATTTCTGGATGTTTCCGTTTTCCTGCAAGAAATCAGCTAGTATGCGTCCGATTTCCGTCAGCGGGCCTGGTTGACACATATCTTTATGACGGCAGCTGATCGGATATTGAATCAGTTTCCCGTCCACGTAGTTCTGCCATGTCTCTGGATCGATGGGGTCAAACCAGTCCGGGATGATGGTAGACCGGAAAAACAGCACATCTCCCCGATAGCGGCGCGGTACATATTCGCTTAAAATTTTGACGGAATTCACGTACGTATTTTTTAAATCTAAAATAGTTGGTTCTTCCAAACTCGCCAATGCACTGCCTTCCTGCTGCAGCATGGCAATGGTATTCTTCAGATTTAACGGTTTGCCATCCATGTTGTCCGGATCATAACCGCCTAACGCGAGGAGGGCTATCATCGCTTCTTCCTCATCGGGCGCCTGGGAAATAGGCAGCAAATGGCTCGGATAGGCATCCAGCATCACTAAGAGTCCCACTTCATCACCTTGTTCCTGCAGCTGTGCCGCCATGGCATGGGCCACATTCCCTCCGAGGGACCATCCCAGCAAGTAGTAAGGACCCTCTTGCTGTACAGTTTTGATTTGCCGGATATAATCTGCGGCCATGTCATCCAGTGTCTCCGGCAGCTTCGCTTTTTTCCCAATACCGCGGGCTTGCAGTCCATAGATCGGATAATCCGGCCCCAATGTATTCATGAATCCGGCATAGCACCAGCTGAGTCCTCCCGCCGGATGCACGCAAAAGACCGGCGGACGGCTTCCGGATGTTCTGAGCGGCAGCAGCACATCGAATGATTTCTGACTGCCTCCCATCTCAAGTTTTTCCGCAAGGCTGCGGACCGTCGGCGCTTCAAATAAAACTCCAATATTCAGTTCCAAACCAAAGGTTTCCCGAATCCGGCTCATCAATTGAACCGCTAAAAAGGAATGTCCCCCCAGTTCAAAGAACCCGTCATCAATCCCTACGCGGGGAACTCGGAGCACCTCCATAAACAATTCGCAGAGCATTTCTTCTTGGGGAGTTCTCGGTCCGCTCTTCGCCAGGTCGATGCTGATTTCCGGTTCCGGTAATGCCTTCCGATCCAATTTGCCGTTAGGCGTTAACGGGAGGCGATCCATTTTTACATAAGTGAAAGGAATCATATAATCCGGCAAGCTTGCTGCGGCATGTCTTCTCAATTCGTCCGGTTCCACGTCATGTTGAGGCACCACATATGCAACAAGCCGCTGATCTCCTTCCTGCAGCTCCCGTACCACCACCGCCGCTTGGGCAACATCCGGATGTTTTACTAAAGCTGCTTCAATTTCTCCCAATTCAATCCGGTATCCGCGGATTTTCACTTGATGGTCGGATCTTCCAATATAATCCAAGGAGCCGTCTTCACTCCATTTCGCTAAATCCCCAGTCCGATACATGCGGCTTCCCGGCGGGCCGAAAGGATTTGCCACAAACCGTTCTGCTGTCAATCCGGGCTTTCCTAAATATCCTCGCGCCAAGCCCGCACCGGCCACATACATTTCACCGACAACGCCCGGCGGCACCGGCTGGAGATATTCATCTAACACATACACGTTTAAATCAGGAATACCCGCGCCGATGAAGCTATTTCCTTTCATGGAGAGATGGCTTCGGTTCAGTGCAAGATAGCTGACATGAACAGTTGTTTCTGTTATGCCGTACATATTAATCAGAGTTGGCTGTTGATCACCGTGCCGTTCATACCAATCTTCCAGCCGACTGAGCTCCAGCGCTTCTCCGCCGAAAATGACGTAGCGCAAGGCCAGCTGTTTGGATCGATTCGGATATTCCTTGTCCGCCTGCATCAGCTGATAAAAGGCGGAAGGGGTTTGATTCAGCACTGTTACCTGTTGTTCCACAAGCAGCTGCAAAAATTCCTTCGGCGAACGGCTGATTTGATGGGGCACGATGACAAGACGACCTCCGTATAAGAACGCTCCCCACATCTCCCAAATCGAAAAATCAAAGGCATAGGAGTGAAATAAGGTCCAAACATCCGCTGCCGTAAAATGGAACCAATGGTCCGTTGATTGAAACAGACGAATGACATTTTGATGCGGGATGAGCACCCCTTTCGGCTTTCCCGTTGAACCAGACGTGTAGATGATATAGGCTGTATGAAGCGGCGACAATGGTTCTGTGCGCAATGAATCATCCGGATTAATATCCGGATAGACGGCTAAAAGATGCTTGGTCCGTTCTTCATCAAGTATCAGCCGAGGAATTTCATTTCCTTCCGGCAGTTTTGATGCGGCATCGCTTCTAGTGATCACGTACATCGGCCGAGCATCCTCCATCATATATTCCAGCCGTTTTTTCGGATAATCCGGATCTAGCGGGAGATATGTGCCCCCAGCTTTCAGCACGGCAAGGATTCCGATGATCATGTCGAAGGATCGGGGTAATGCCAGTGCCACCGTTTTTTCAGGACCGACACCTTTTTCAATCAGGTAATGGGCAAGCCGGTTGGCCTGTTCGTTTAATTCCCTGTAGCTCAGTACAGCACCGTCATAAACTGCGGCAATGGAATCGGGATTTTTTTCCGCTTGGTTTTCAAACAATGCTGCAAGACAGTCTGAAGACATTACAACAGACTGACGACTTTTTTCCAAAAAGAGCGTGCGTTCTTCCGGCAGAAGCAAATTGAAATCACTGATGGGCCGGTCCGGATTTTCCGAAATGGCCGCAAGAAGCAGCAAAAATCGTTTCGCAAAACCTTCCACGCTTGTATGACGAAATAAATCACAGCTGTACTCAAACAGACCGGTCAGCCCGTCCGGAGAACCGTTTTTGGTCCTGTGTTCCTGAAGCTCCAGCGTTAAATCAAATTTCGCCGAACCGACATTTTGAATCTCCAATTTGCTTTCAAGACCCTCCAATTCCAGCTTCGGTTCCGGCGTATTTTGGAAGACGAACATAACCTGGAATAACGGATGCTTCGATTTTGATCTTGCCGGATTCAACACTTCTACCAGCCGTTCAAAGGGCAGATCCTGATGTTCATAGGCGGATAGATTAACCTGTCTCACCCGTTCCAACAGTTCCCGGAAGCTTGGATTTCCTGATGTGTCCATGCGGAAAACGAGCGTATTGATAAACAATCCGACAAGATCCTCAAGCGAATCGTCATTTCTACCGGCAATGGGGCTGCCAATCGGAAGATCCGTTCCTGCCCCCAGCCGTGTAAGGAAAACCGCAAAAGCTGCCTGAAGAACCATAAAAAGGCTTGCTTTGTTTTCCCTTGCCAGTTCTAACAGACACTGATGAAGATCTGAATCGATTGAAAATTTTACGATACCGCCTTTATAGCTGGATTCTTGCGGACGCGTATAATCCGTCGGCAGTTCTAGTTCTTCCGGTAAATTCGCTAATGTTTTTTTCCAGTAATCAAGCTGTGTGGCAATGAGACTTTCTGGATTGCTTTCATCCCCCAGCAGCTGTTGCTGCCAAAGGGCATAATCCGCATAGGTGACCGGCAACGGGTTCCAGGATATTTTTTCATTCCGGCAGTGTGCCTGATAAGCTTTAGCCAAGTCACGGGTTAAAGGGGTCAGCGACCAGCCGTCAGCAATGATATGATGCAGCAAGATTAAAAGTACATGCTTGCGAGATCCGAGTCGATACAATTGGACTCTGATTCCCGGTTCATTGGCCAAATGAAAACTGTATCGGACCGCTGCCTGCAATTCGTCGGCAAGCTGACTTTCACTAATGTCTTTCTTCATCCATAAAGGCCCAACTTGATGGGGTTGTAAAATCACTTGTTTGGATGCTCCGGCATCGTCTGGGAAAATCGTCCGCAACGGTTCGTGCCGCTCAATGACATCATATAGTGCTCTTTTCAGCGCATTTTCATTGAGATCACCCGTTAAAGAGACGACCACCGGTATGTTATATGTAGGGCTTGGACCTTCCAAATGATATAAAAACCATTGCCTGCGCTGGGCAAAGGATAGGGGAATTTCCCCATCATGAACTTGCGGTAAAATAGGCGGCTTTGTTTGTTCTGCCTCTTCCACATGTTTCACAAGTTCTGCGACCGTCGGTGATTCAAACAATTTGCCGATCGGAATGTCTGCACCGAACACATCCCGAATACGGCTTAACAGACGGGCGGCCAATAGTGAATGTCCGCCCAATTCAAAGAAATGATCATCAATCCCAACGGAAGACAGCTCCAAAACTTCTCCAAATAACTCACATAAGATTTCCTCCTGGGGTGTTCTTGGCTTGCGCCCTTTTGCTGTGATGCCGGTCTCGGGCGCCGGCAGCCTTTTTCGGTCAATTTTTCCATTGTGAGTCAGCGGAAATTCATCTAGTACCATAAAAGCGGATGGCACCATATAATCCGGCAGTTTTTTACTGACAAATCGGCGGAGTGCCGTAACATCAAAGCTGTCTTTCCATCTTTCATGAGGAATAACGTAGGCGGCTAGCCGCTGATTCCCTTGATAATCTTCATAAACCGTTACAACGGCGCGGTCCACACCTTTAAATGCCGATAGCACCGTTTCGATTTCGCCGATTTCGATTCGGAACCCCCGAAGCTTAATTTGATGGTCGGTCCTGCCGATATATTCCAACGCCCCATCCTTCCTCCATCGGACCACATCCCCTGTTCGGTACATGCGGCTTCCCGGCGGACCGTAGGGATTGGCTATGAAACGCTCGGCGGTTAAATCCGGACGACCTAAATATCCCCTTGCCAGCCCGTCACCGGCAATATATAATTCACCAACGGCTCCGGTCGGTACCGGCTGAAGCCGGTCATCCAGTACATACACTTGAGTATTCCAGATAGGACGGCCGATGGAAGGCACTGCGTTGTCATCGGCATGAAGATACGAGTAGGTGGACCAGATCGTCGTTTCCGTCGGACCGTATAAATTGATGACCTCTGCAGAAAGATGATTTAGCTCCTTGGCCAGCCCGCTCGGGAGCGCCTCGCCCCCTGTTAAAACCCGAAGGTTCGATATACATTCCGGATTATGTGATACCAGCATATGCCAATGGATTGGTGTTGCCTGCATTATCGTGATGTTTTCCTTTATTATCATCTCCGCCAAGGCCTTCGGATCCTTTGCCGTTTCTTTCTCCGCCATGATTAACGCGGCGCCGCAAATCAATGGCAGATACAATTCCAATGCCGAAATATCAAAGGAAACCGTCGTAATAGTAAGGAACCGGTCCTGTTTCCCTATCCGCACCGTCTCCTGCATGGCAAACAAAAAGTTGTTGAGGCTCTGAAAGGGCACTACCACCCCTTTTGGTTTTCCGGTAGAGCCTGATGTATATATAACATAAGCGGGATGATTGGCTAAACGGCTTATGTCTACATTGTGATCAGGCTGATCCCGCAACGTTTTTTCCGTTTCCGGATCATCCAGCAGGATCATAGAATGAGCCGGAACATGGCCAAGTTTTTCTTTTGCAGCAGAGGTTGCCACAATGCGGACAGGGTTCGTATGTTCCAGCATATATTCGATACGGTCTTTTGGAAAATCAAGATCCAGCGGCAAATAAGCCGCTCCGGTTTTCAATACGGCCAGCATTGCCGCCACCAAAGATGCGGATCGGGGGAGGGCCAGCGCAATGAATGATTCCGGTTTGGCACCTTCTTTCATGAGCAATCGGGCCAGTTTGTTCGCCCTTTGATTTAATTCTTGATAGGATAGCACCTCATTTCCACAAATAATGGCCGTAGCATCCGGATGATCGGCTGCCTGTTTTTCAAAAAGCTGCAGAAAATGCTCATCCGGCAGGGAACGCCAAGTGTCGTTCCATGCAGTCAGTACTTGATGCCGTTCCTTTTCAGAAAGAAGGTTAATCTTTCCGATGCACATATCCTCTTTCAGTGATGCCACTGTTTCCAGCAAATGCACAAAACGGGTTTGATGGGCCTCCAGCTCATCGATCCGATACAGTTTCGGATTTGCATCAAAATCGATGCGCAGCCCGTTTCCATCCGCTCGATCATATACTTGAATGACCAAATCATCCACCGGTCCTGCAGCTAAATTACGGGGAATACCGATATGGCCGTCGAAGCTTAGGTAATAGTCAAAAGGCATGAGATTCACTTGAGGGCCGAACAGCCGCTGATGTTCCCCTAAAAGCTTCAAATCCCGACGCAGTTGTTCATGCCGGTATTTTTCATGTTTTTTCGCTTCAGCCATTTCCTTTCTGACTTGACGAAGAAGATCGGACAGTAAATCATCCGGATCGAGCTGCAAACGGAGAGACACAATGTTCATCACCATGGCGGGCACATTCAAGGCCACAGATCCTAATCGGTTCATCATAGGCAGCCCGAGGATCACGTCCGTTGTCCCCGTAAACTTATGAATGTATAGGGCTGCCGCCGCAATGAACATTTCATGCCATCCCGCGTTCAGCCGTTGAGCAGATTGTTTGAAACGCTCTGTATCGGACGACGATAAATGGAACGTTCTCCGAAGAAACGTATCCGAAGTCCGTGCCGTTTTCTGGCATAGGCTGACCACATCGGGTTCATCTTGAAACCGATCCATCCAATAGAATCGATCCGCTTCATACTGCGTGGACGCTTCATACTCTTTTTCTTCCTCCAATATCTTCTGGATGGAGCCGAATGCTTCCCCTCGAATGGATCGTCCGTTTACAAAAGCCGAGTAAACTTGAGCGACTCTTTGGGCAATCAGCGAAAAACCAAATGCGTCAATGGCAATATGGTGAATGCGCTGATACCAATAATAGTGCTCCTCGGAAATTTTGAATAACGCTTCGGTATACAGAGGATCGTTTGTCAAATCAACAGACGTCGATAAATCTTGTTTCATCCACTTTATTGCTTCTTCATGAGGATTTGCTCTATTGCTCACATCAATATATTGGAACGGAATCTCCTTCGACGGGGAAATTATTTGAAACGGTCCGTTCTCATTTTCACTAAACCGGACATGCAAAGATTCCACTTCCGAAAGGACCTTTTCCAGTGCTTTTTTAAACAGAACAGGCTCCACCGGACCTTTGATTTCGATATATTCACCGGTGTTAAAGATAGGGTTGCCAGGATCCAGCTGCTGGGCAAACCAAATACCTGCTTGAGCTTTGGATAAAGGCATGTATTGATCTTGACAATGTGACATGGATATGCCTCCTTTATTACGAATCTTGAAGGGATTCGATCATACTCGCTTTGGACAATAATTCCCACCATTCTGACAGAAACGGACGGACGGCAAGGCGCGCAAAGGTGATCTCCGCCCCTGCTCTTCTCCATTTCTCTACTAACACCATCATGCGGACGGAATCCAATCCTCTGTGGAACAAGTTTTCATCAACGGAGATATTTTCCGGTTCTTCCTGTATCAATTCCGCTACTTGTTTCCGCATCTCTCCTAAACTCATTGGCAACGAATGCCGAGGGGCTGACTGTTCTTTTTGAAGCAGGTCCAATGCATGCTCGGTAGTCAGCGTGTACGCGCAGCGGCTCGCCGCATATCGTACGGCCATTTTATGCTCCTCAAGGGAAAAATCGGCCACCGCATCGGCTACAAAAAACGGCTGTATGTCCTGCATATAGGCATCCGCAGCGGTTAATAAGCATCCAATATGGGCATACACACCACAAATGATGAGCTGATCCCTTTCATGCTTTTGTAAAATTTCTAACAAATTAGTTCGTTTAAATGCGCTGTATCTCCATTTAGTCAGCAAAATATCTTGATCCCCTGGGGCAATTTCTTGACGGATAGCCATTTGATCAAGATCTTGTCCGATCCCGTCTCCCCAAAAATCTTGGAGAAGACCCCTCTGTTCTATTGTTTGGCCCCCGGGCTGGGCGGAGTAAATCACCGGTATGCCCCGCTCTTGGCACACCTTTTTCAGCCGCTGAATATTCTCGACTAATTCTTTGATCGGGGAAGCATTTGGGGTAAATTTGTCTAGAAAATAATTTTGCATATCATGAATCAAAAGGGCTGAACGCTTCGGATCCAGTGTCCAGGAGACTCTGTTTTCGATTAATTCCGAAAGTTCAGGTATCGAATAAGACGGAATATGAGGGATTGCCATTTCACCACTTCCTTTCAACAAATTCACTGGGTTGTACCAGTGGTGACAGCTTTTCTGCAACAATTTTCCTTAATGCCCGTTTATCAATTTTTCCTACCGGGGTTTTTGGAAAGGAATCCACGAATTCAATCCGGTCTGGGATCTTAAAGGAGGCCACACCTCGTTTTTCCAAAAATAACTTTAGTTCAGCTGCTTCCAATGCGGAATCACTAGGGATGACGAAGGCGCAGGACCGTTCACCCAGAAATTTGTCAGGGATTGCCACAACGGCCGCATCTCGAACGGACGGATGCTCCAAAAGATGATTTTCCATTTCCTCCACCGCAATTTTTTCACCGCCCCGGTTAATTTGATCTTTAACCCGACCTTCCACCACAAGGTAGCCTGACGGTGTCAGTTTCACCAAATCACCGGTTCGGTAAAATCCATCCGCAGTAAAAGATTTGGCATTTTGTGCCTCCGCTTTATAATAGCCGCGAATCGTGTAAGGCCCCCTTGTCAACAGCTCACCGACCTTGCCGGGCCCCACTTCGTTTTCCTCTTCGTCCACGATTTTAATTTCATCGTATGGGCTCATCGGTCTTCCTTGAGTATTGATAACAATTTCGTCGGGATCATCCAGTCTTGTATAATTGACCAACCCCTCTGCCATCCCGTAGACTTGCTGCAGTTTGCAGCCAAGCACGGGCTGTACCTGTTTGGCAACTTCAGGGCTGAAATTTCCTCCGCCCACTTGCAGGACTTCCAGGCTCGATAAATCATATTGGCAATCTGAATAGGCATCCAGCCAAATCCAAACAAGAGGGGGAACCAATGACGTAATGGTCACTCTTTCTTTCTCAATCAAGGCAAAGGCCTCGTCCGGGCTGGGACTGTCCGCCAGCACCACTTTTCCTCCGGCGTAAAGTGTTCCCAACACCCCCGGCGAGCTTAAAGGATAGTTATGGGCAATGGGCAGAACCCCAAGATAAATGCTGTCTGGATGAAGCCGGCAAATATCTGCACTCAGCCGGAGGGTATAAATATATTCATCATGGGTGCGGGGAATCAACTTCGGCAATCCTGTGCTTCCTCCGGACAGCTGGAGAAATGCCACATCACTTGACTGTACAGTTGGCAATTCTGCCGGTTCGGTAAACACGTTTTCATAGGATTCAAATTCCTCAGCTTCTCCAACCACAATCACGTGTTTCAATGTAGGGACTTCATTCTTCACTTGTCTTGCAAGGGAGCGGTAATCAAATCCTCTGTATTCATCTGGAATGATATAGGCCTTCGCCTCGCTGAATTCGCAAAAATGCCGGATTTCGTTGTAGCGATGGGAAGGTAAAGTAAAAACTGGCAATGCTCCTAAATAAAACAGGGCAAAAATGGCCTCAAAAAACTCAATTCGATTTGGCAATTGGATCACAACACGATCTTCCTTTTGAATGCCGATCCGCTGCAACCCGGAAGCAAGCTCAGTAGCCCTTTGATCAAGTTCCCGATAGATCAGTTCGCTCCCATCAAAGGACACCGCAACCCGGTCTCCATAATTCAAAGCACGTTCCCGCAGCAAATCGCCAAAGGTTTGTCCTGCCCAGCAGCCCTCTTTCCGGTAAAATGCAGCCAGCTCCTCCGGCCATTTTTTATATCCTTCTAACATCTGTCACCCTCCAATTTCTTTTATTTATGATTCCGTGCATATAAATATCCAGCCATGTAAAGGAATTCAAATTTTTCATCAAACGTTTTGTTGCGATTCCATTTGGCTGAAGACGCCATGAGGCTCTTCTGTTTTACTTTTCAGCATCTTTTCAATGCCAACGGAACTCAGAAAGCCGTCTATTTTACTTTTCGACATCTTTTCAATACGGAGCTAAGACAGAAGATGCCATGAAGCTGTCTATTTTGCTTTTCAATATCTTTTTAATGCCGACGGAACTGAGGTAGCTGTCTGTTTCACTTTTCGACATCTTTTCAATACGGAACTAAGATAGAAGATGCCATGTTTTGTCCAACCAGATACTAGTCAACTGCGGTCTGGTTTATGCTAGTGGCGACCTCTTTCCTACCATTGAAGTACTTTGCTTTATGCTAAATGTCATCGTCAGGCTTTGACCTCTTCCTTACCATGGAAGTGCTCTGCTTTATGCCAAAATGTCATCGTCAAGCCCCAGCGCTCTCATCATGGTGCACAGTTTTGCCGATGTTTCCGACAATTCCTCCTCCGGCACCGATCCTTCCACAATGCCGGCTCCAGCAAAAAGGCGGAGGTTTTGTTCTTCCACTTCTGCACAGCGGATGGTGACAATCCATTCTCCATCTCCATCGATGTCACACCAGCCTACTGTACCAGTAAAGAATCCCCGTTCAAATGGCTCGATGTCCTGTATCGCCTGTTTTGCCAATAAAGTCGGTGTGCCGCAAACCGCTGGTGTCGGATGCAACGCTAAAGCAAGCTCAAGGGACGAAATGGACGGTGATAACAGTTCCCCGCTGATGACTGTGGAAAGATGCCACATCGTTTCCGTGCAGAGAAGGGATGGTTCCTTTGGTACATGCAAAGTTTTGCAGAAAGGTTTCAGAGCTTTGGTCACTGCCTCAATCACTATCGCATGTTCATGGCGGTTTTTCTCTGAAATAAGTAAAGCATCTGCTCTCCTCCGGTCATCTTGCGGATCATCCCTTCGGGGCGTTGATCCTGCCAACGGATTGACAATGACTTGACTGCCTGATGTTGACACGAGCAGTTCCGGGCTCGCCCCCAACAGCGTCCCCGTCCCCTGTTGAGCTAATGTTGCGGGGAATGTTCGATCGGACCCGTCTCCCTTTAGCAACGGTGCCGCAAAAGTATAACCATTTGGATTACGGATGGCCAATTTGTAGAGAAGCTTCGACACATCTGGCTTTTCCGTTGATGTCAAATGGACCGATCTCGATAGCACAATTTTCTGCAGTTCACCGTCCTTTATTTTTTGTAATCCTTGTTCCACAGCTTTTTTATACCCATGGGACGTCGGAACTGGGGTCACATGATAATGCCGGACCGCCGGCTGTTCCTCCTTTGTCAGCATATGATCAAAGGAAAGAGGACCTGACCATTTAACCTCTAAAGGCACCATCAGCCTGGCCGGATACATATCATCGAAGGGAATGGCCCCTGCCACCATGGGATGGGTACCTCCTTTTTCTTTTGCATCCTGCAGCAAGGTTTGAATTTGTCCAAGCAGCTGTTTTGGATGATGCCTATACCCCGTCGTCGGCACTGTTTGAACAATGCCTTTCGTTAACAGCGTTCTAGTCGGGGAGGCCATAAAAAAGGATGTCCCTTCCTGATATTCCGAAAGAATCTGTTCTGCTGATGCGAAATGCATGGTATTCATTTTCATTTGTCATCCCTCCCAAGAATGGTTAACAACCCAGTGTCGCTCCGCCGTCCACCCTTAAATCGTGCATCGTAATATGGCGCGATCGTTCCGAAACAAGAAATAACACGGCATCGGCAATATCCTGCGGCTGTGCGAGCCTTTTCAATGGAATGCCAAGACGGAACTCCGTTAAGGAACCGGTGATTACTTTTTCCGCACCGTTTTCATCGGCCCACATGAACCGCTGCATGTCCGTTTCCGTTGATCCCGGTGAAACTACATTACATCGAATCTGATACGGCGCCAACTCAAGCCCTAAACATTTGGTAAACATCGTTGCCGCCGCTTTTGAAGCCGCATAAGCCGACATGTACATTCTCGGCACCGTTCCCGCATTGGAACTTACCGTCACAATGACACCTGACCTGCGGGGAGTCATCCGGCGGCTGACGGAACACGAAACATGGAACACTCCTAAAGTGTTCACTTTAAACACCTCTTCCCAATCTTTATCAGAAAAGGTTTCCACGGCCCCCATCCGAAAAATGCCAGCTACATTCACCAAGATGTGGATGGGCCCCATCTTTTCTTCTATCTCGTTGACGATATGATCCACTTCATCACGATCAGTCACATCCGCTGGAAATGCTTTGACGTCATATCCACGCCTTGTTAATTTCGAAACGGTTCTGTCCAATTTCTCAGCATTCCGATCAACTGCCGCTATCTTTGCACCATGTTCTGCCAGCAGGCTGATCACCGCTTCTCCAATTCCTTGGGCAGCTCCAGTAACAAGAGAAATTTTCCCTTTTATCTTCCATTCATCCATCTGATCCCGCCCTTTCCAATATTGCAAACAAATCTTAAATGGAAATTTGTTCTACTAAAAATGATAATGATTTTCATTATCATCGTTTTTTCATTATGAAAAAGAAAAAAAACTTTGTCAAAGCTTTTCCCGAAAAATAATTCATAGGCCCCAATGAATATCTGATTCTATTTCTTTCGTTTAGCTGATAAGTACTGACCACCGTTACAAATATAGGAAGATAGTACATGAGGCATCACTGTATGGAAACAACAAAATTGATCGCAGTTTTCCCTCATCGAATACCTTTTGCCTTCGTAAACTCCGTTGAGCACGCCGTCCTTTTACAGGTCCGATATCAACAATTTCTTTTTTTTAGGATAGGATTAAGATGCGGTAAGTATTTTGACAGAAAAATACCCCGAAATCAGAAATGTTTATTTTCCGAGATCGGGGTTGGAGTTTATTTTAATAGGGCATAAAAAAGAAAAGGGATTTAGAAGATAAGAAAAAACATGAAGATGGTACCTTTTCATATAATAAAGGTTTTTCTGTAGTTTACTTCCTTCAAAAACACCGATTTTGACCAGAATTTAGGATATCGGTTACATTTTAAAAAATCTTCCCTGAACAGAAAAAAGACAGGAAAGATTGCAACTTTGGGATGGCGTTTTAGTTGGAAAACGAACTCTGTATAGGTTGAATGTTTTAACTTGGCTAGTCTAGGATTAATTGACCAAATCCTCAATCATAAGGTTGTGGTTGCCAGGTCATTTTCACCTAGGCAATCGATTACTTTCTCGTATAACAACCGGCGGCAGATGTTATTGCGAAGTTTTATAATGCAGGATGATAGGCTTATTTTTTTCATTGTTGCTTTATATAAACTAATTTCACCAGTTGTATGTTCGGAGTCTGCGGAATCAGCCACAAAATTTTCATTTAATGATATAGTCCAAATCTCTTCGTTATGTCTCATTAAAACAACAGCAAGAGTACCAAACTGAGTAATATGATCCCAGTAAAATAATTTCCTTTTTACCATTTATGAGTAACAGAAATTCCTTCTGAATGGCTCACAACCTCAACGTTATTTCCTTGCCATCGACCATGGATTTCAGCCCCGACATAATAATAGGACCTTCCGTTACCGCGATCACCATAAGTCCCGATAAATTGTTGAATCGTATGATCAACGGTTTTATATGTAACGGCGGCAATATCATTCGCTAACCATTCCACTTTAAATTCCCCATCTGTTTTATAGGGAAGCCTTTCTTTTGGACGAGCCAGAATTCCGTAATAAGACCTCAAGTAAACGGCATCCCCACCCTCCGTATTTTCTTTAATTGATAATACATGTTTAAAATCAGGCGATATACTTATGATATTTTTAACTTTTTTACCCTTTGCAACAAACAATCCTCATTGACTACTTATTCCATCCAATTTCTGGCTGACGCGCCTCAAATCCTAGGATATTTTACTTAAAATAGAAAGTTTTAGGTAGATTATTTAAATTTTTCCTTATAATCATTTAACTATTTATTTAAAAAGCCGATTATAAATAATGAAATTGTTTGGTTTTCAATTTACTTTTCACTTTGATGACTATTGTGTGCAGAAAAGCTTTGCGGAAGACCAACCAAACATGAACTCTGCAAGTTCCGATTTTGCAATTACGGTATGTCTGGAAGTAGGTACGCTTTTTACATAGCATTAATCTGGCCCAAACCCGTACTACTATAGTTCGTTTGTTGATACTTAAAAAAAACAACACAATGCAGACTGGAAACTGACGATTTTAACTATGGCAATCACATTTTAATCGTCGATTTAAAAACAGGTAAATCAATCGATTTCTTTAGTGCATTGAATTTTTACTATGAAAGCAAAGTTGAACCATTACCTTCCATTAATTATTTAGATAGGAGGGAATAACCGTGAAAATTGATCTTGGATATATCGGAGCAATAGTCGCTCGAAATAGAGCCAAAATGCCATCCGTACACGAAATCAAAAATCCATTGGCCGGACAACAAGTGGAAGTCATCCGAAACGGACAAGCCTATAAACTTACGATTTCGGATGAAATCAAACAAGTTCAAGGCTTGATGGCCATACCGATGGAAAAGTTTTTTCACGTAGAAAACGTTGACCCTTCTGATATTTTCTCTTATCGGCCAAAGGATCAATGGCTTGTGTTCAGCCAATATTTATATGAATCCAAATACTTTGATTCGCTAAGTAATGAAGAAGTAAAAAAAGTAGAATCCATCTTACAACACATAACGGACGGAGTAGATAGTTTGTCGCCATATCTAGGGATTAGCCTTTTTGGAATTAGTAAAGAACAACAGCATTCTTATGAAGCCCATCTTGAATTGGCTTCTTCAACAGCTGCACTTCAATACTTCAGTGATACGTTTTTAAGCGGTGATGTAAAAAAAGGATTTGATCAACTGATTCAAGATTATGTCCGCCACAATACGAAAATATCCATAAATCACCAATCGGTAGAGGAACGATTCATCGCAGCACGAGCCAAAATCAGGTCACTAAATGCTCCTTTAACATACCAACAAAGCCGTGAGCTGTCCATGACGAATAAACTTGGGAAAACGGTATATACACAAGCAGAAATTGAATCAGTCATCAAAAATTATCAAGAAATGTTTGAGAGCATTCAAAATGAAGAAGATTTGTCTGGAGTGCTTGCAAAAGCAAAAGAACAACTGCTTTCATTTGCTACGAAAGGCATCTCACCAAGGGATATAGATTACCAATTGGCAAGAGATTTTGTTGCACAGCGTGCCGATGACACATTCAATCGAATTGAGAATTACTGGCGTATGTTATTGCAAGAAAAATAAATTGTTCATTTGATCCGTGTTAAAAGATAGGGGGAAGTTTTTGTACTTTTTAACAAAAGTTGAGCAAAATATGGAAAAAGCTCAACCAACAGAAAATTGCTTGCAATGAAAATTACCGTTTAATAACTGAAGAAATCAATAATCTGCTTTCGAATAAACTGAAGCTTAAGCTGGAAAAATCTACTATCAATCCAAACGTGAACGAAAGAAATATGAGGAAAGACTACAAAATGATTTAATAGACATTTCAATGAACTAACTTCTGAGATGCTTCACCGTTTGGTTGATCGAATCGAAATAAAAGAAGATGTTTCACCAAAGATTTATTATCATTTCAAAAATGATGTTTTAAAAGAATAAAAGATATAGGAAAAGCACGTTTCATGATTTCCAGAAACGTGCTTTCAGCTTATCGACAAAGTCGACAAACTGAGATTAGTTTAAAAAACTAATCTTTTTGATTCCATTAAAAACGAGTTACGAGTGGCATAGGGGGATACCGCGATAATAAAGAAAAAGCTGATGTTCTATGAATTAAGACTTCATATTTTAGTGTTTATGATAAATTAAATCAGTTTCGTAACTATCACCGCTGTAATTATTTTTTTAAATACAATCTCTTTAATTCTTCTGTTTCTTCTTTCTTTAATTTTAAATTGTAATGTGAAATGATCTTTTTCATTAAGGAGTCAAATTGCTTTAAATAAAAGCCATAATTATAAATTATCACAAATGCACTTGTCAATCTTTTGTTTCGGACAATTGGGATTATATTATTCTCAAGAGACAAGTAAAAAACATCACAACGATCGTCATTTATTTTATCAATATTTATTTTTCCAATTTCTTTTCTATACAAAGAAAAATAATTTTTCCCTATATGATCTTCAAGGATTTTATTTGCTTTATTTACATCTTCTCCTATATTTCGCAGCATTTTTCTTACGCTATTACTTGGTTTATCTTGATTAAAGTAACTATACACAACTATATAAAATGCCAATTGGCCAAATTCCGAATCGGCATATTGTCCAATCAAAAATTCTTTATTTCTTTGGACTTCATATAATCTCATTTTTTTGTTGACAATATCAGTTTTACATTTTATAGACATATCGAAATACACATTGTCTTTATCATAATTTTTTTGATAGACAGAAACTTTGTAATGCACCCCTTTGTCAAGACACAAATTGATAATATTTAAGTTATCCATTCTCTCCTTTCGCTATGAATGTGGTGCGTGTGCAAAAAAGGCTTGACATGGAGCCTCTACGGGCACGATTTTTTGCGCCTACTTGATGTACTAATCACATAGTCTAAAATTCTTTCTTTCGATAAATAATTACAGCAATTAAATATGAGAGAGTAAATACAGTAATACCAAGTACTATAAATAAAATCGGAACTAATAAAGACGAATCTATGGATAACGGTAATTTGTCTATTAAATCTTCTACTAAGAATTTGATTCCATAATAAACAAATAGACCTACAAATCCTCCTCCAAGTACAAATGCATCAGATTTGTCTGCACCAAAGATATAGAGGAACGGGTATATAAGCGCACCTGCTAAAAGAACTACGAAAATTCCAGAAGAAATAATATTAATTATGCCATTTATTTGTGTTTCAAAAATTAGATCATATGTATAAATAACAATATATGAAAGAAATGCTCCGATAATCACAACCGATAAGTAAAAAATATAGTGACTTCGGACAATATTAGACCTACTAACCGGTAAGGTAAGTACATATTTATCATAACCAGACTTACTCTCTATTTTTATAACTTCAAGTGAAGGCAAAGTCATTAATAATATAATTAACATAGCGGCCACACCACTTACCATAGGCCCTGCAAAAAATAAAAGTACACCAGAAATCAATAATGCGAGACCTACATATGCAAAAATACTTCGATAAACTAGGTAATAGTTTGTCAATAATAGACCTTTCACTTAAATTTCACTCCCTGTTAGTTAGTAAGAGACTAAGTTCTTCCATTGAAATCTTTTTAGAGCTAAGGTCCTTTGGCAATTCCATTTTATTTGATACAAGTATTCTAGAATAAGAACCATAGTCCCTTTTTGCAACAACTATATTTCTATTTAGTAAAGATAATCGTTCCTTTTTGATATCAACAATTGCAAATTTTTCAAGAATCTTGTCCTTTCTCTCATTTAATAAAATTTCACCATTTTTGATAAAAACAATATGACTAGCAATTTTCTCAATATCACTCATAATATGAGAAGAAAGTAATATCCCACCACTACTCTCTCTCACAAAGCTTTTTAACTCACCTAAGACTTGTTCTCTTGATGAGGGATCAAGCCCTCCTGTTGCCTCATCTAGTAATAGTAGTTTTGCATTATGTGACAGTGCAACAGCTATAGAAAGTTTCATTGACATCCCACGAGAAAATTTATATATTTGTTTATCTTCGGGGAGAGAAAAAGAATTAACCAATCGGAAAAAATCATCTTGATTCCAAGTATTAAATATTCTCAAAAAAACTTTATTTAGTTGTTTGATTGTTAGGTGCGCCGGTAAATTCATAGCATCGAACACAACTCCAATTTTTTCCTTCATCTTAGGCTGTTTATGTATATTTTCTTTGCCAAAGATTTTAATTCTACCTGAATCCTGAGAAACTAGACCTAGTATTGTTTTAAATGTAGTAGATTTACCTGCACCATTATCACCAATAAAGCCAACTATTGATCCTGACGGAACATTGAATGTAACATTTTTTAAAACAACTTTATTGCCATATCGCTTTGTAATATTTTGAACATCTAATAAGTACGACATTTTCTCACTCCAACATATTATCTTAGTATATATATGTATTCTACTTACACCCGTTAAATCATTTATTTTTTCAAAAATTATCTTTCTATTCAGAATAATAATGTAGAATAATACATTTTAAAAGGGGCTTTTGAATCGTTTTGTTTTTTTATTAGGTCTAAGAGCCTATGTTTTTACTTATTTTTGTTTGTACATCCAAGGTTATGAAAATAATATAGGAGAGAATAAATAGTATTTTTCCATTGATTGATGTTAAATTAATAGATGGATACTACCTTAACACTACATTAAATAAAAAAATTTATAGAAAAATAACAAGTATCATTTACTTAATGATTAGTGTCGAACTCGATTCATCAGAAAAATGTAAGTGTAGTACTTCTTCTAGGTCCTTTTCGGTTAATTTTTCTAATATTTGTATTACGTCAAATAAATTCGTCCCATTGAAATGATAACGTGTGAATTGATTTGCAATAAATTGAGGCGAATTAATAGACCTTAAAAAGCAACCAATTTCCTTATTTATTACACGTTGTGCATTATCTCTTTTTATCGGATCCCTTTTAAATCTAGAAACTGTTTCATATACAGTATTAATAACTTCTTGAGGCTCTTTACTTTCCCCACTAATTATGGAGTAACCAAAATTCCCCTCAATTCCGCCGGAACCTTAACATCCCCAACCCCTTCCATGGCGAATCCTATTTGCCGGTCAGGGTTCGCATTTTTCAGATTTGCTATGGCGTTGTCTACGAATCGGCCGACTTTAGGCGCACCGTTTGCTGCGCCGGTTTTCAAATGCTGCAGTATTTCTAATTCATTAGCCTCCTACTCGATGTTTAGGGAAGCTAAAGCTACATAGTGAATAACCGTGAGAAAGAAATTTTATATGTTTTTCCAGTTTGAAAAGTTCGTGAAATTTTTCAAACTGTGGGAAAATGTTCAAATGGAAAGGATAAGTCCCGACATCTTGCCAAGTTATTGTTAAAAATTAGATTTTAATATAACTTAATTGTAAGCGCTGACAGTTTATAGTTGCAACTATAAGCACCTTGACATTTTTGCTATGGCAATCATCTTTTGCATGAAATAACAGATCCCACAAATTACTTCTTAAGTATTGTTATTTAATTGCTAGTAAAGGAGTGGATCAAGGATGATGCAAAAATTCCAACGGTTCGGTGGGGCGATGTTTGTGCCAGTATTATTATTCCCATTTGCGGGGATACTTGTAGGTCTCACAATTTTATTTAAAAACGGGGATATTATGGGTTCTTTGGCTGATCCAGATGGAGCATGGTATAAATTCTGGACGGTAATAGAGGAAGGTGGATGGACAGTATTTAATCAAATCCCGTTGCTTTTTGTTGCCGGCATCCCTATTGGATTAGCGAAAAAAGCACATGCGAGAGCTGTTTTAGCAGCACTCGTAACCTATTTAACTTTCAATTATTTTGTAAACGCTATTTTAACGATTTGGGGGGAAAATTTTGGTGTCGATTTTAGCGAAGAAGTTGGAGGAGTGAGCGGGTTAACGGAAATTGCCGGTATTAAAACTTTAGATACAAATATTATCGGTGCGATTGTTATTTCTTCCATTGTTGTTTTAATCCACAATCATTATTTTGACAAAAAACTACCAGATTTCCTAGGTATCTTCCAAGGAACATCCTTTGTTGTCATTGTTTGTTTTTTTGCTATATTGCCTCTTGCCTTGCTTACCTCGTGGGGATGGCCGATAATTCAGAACGGAATTGCTTCTTTACAAGGGTTTTTGGCTTCCTCTGATGTATTAGGGGTTTGGTTGTATACATTCCTTGAAAGAATCTTAATTCCAACGGGACTGCACCATTTTATATACGGTCCTTTTATCTACGGCCCGGCAGTTGTTGATGGCGGAATTGCAAAATATTGGATGGAGCATTTATCGGAATATGCAACAAGTGCTCATTCATTAAAAGAAATGTTCCCGGAAGGCGGTTTTGCTTTGCATGGTATGTCCAAAATTTTTGGAATCCCTGGCATTGCATTAGCGATATACGTAACAGCAAAACCTGAGAAAAAGAAAATCGTATCAGGTATGTTGATTGCAGCAACTTTAACATCTGTTGTAGCTGGGATCACAGAACCGATAGAGTTCACATTTTTATTTGTTGCTCCTCTTCTATTTGCTGTACATGCATTTTTAGCAGCTTCTATGGCTGCGGTGATGTATGCGTTTGGTGCAGTTGGTAATATGGGTGGTGGATTGTTAGAAATTGCCAGCTCCAACTGGATTCCGTTATTCAAATACCATACTTCCACTTATATCACTCAGTGGATAATTGGATTGGCATTTACGGTTATCTATTTTTTCATGTTTCGTTATTTAATTGTAAAGCTAAATGTAGCTACCCCAGGTCGTGAAGCAGATGACCAAAAAGAAGTAAAACTGTATACAAAAGCAGACTACAAAGCTAAAAAGCAAGCAGAAAATAAAAATAGTGCAAATAAAGAAAATGCTTATTTTGTTCAAGCTAGTGAATTTTTAGAAGCTCTAGGCGGATCTTCTAATATTGCCGATGTAACAAACTGTGCTACAAGACTCCGCGTAACAGTAGTAGATGAATCAAAAATAGCGCCTGATAGCCGATTTAGATCAGCTGGAGCCCACGGAATTGTTAAGAATGGGAAAGCAATTCAAGTGATAGTCGGTTTATCGGTTCCACAAGTAAGGGAACAATTTGAGAATTTATTGAGTGATTCTAGCAAAAAACAATATAAAGAAAACTGAAAGGCTCCACATTTACTTGCAAATTCTAAAATGTTGTTTATTTGACAAGCGGGAAAATTCCCTTCTTATGGGAAATAGAACTGAACTTGAGATAGCGACCAGAATGGTTAAGGAATATTGTTTTCATACAAATGAATTGTTATAACTTGGATGAAAGAGGATATTGCATTAAAGGAGGAAACCTAAAAATGAAAAAATTCTCGGTATTAATTGCAGGCGGGGGAAGTACTTTTACTCCAGGGATTGTTTTGATGTTATTAGATAATTTATATAAGTTTCCAATTAGAAAATTAAAACTTTATGATAATGATGAGGAACGTCAAGCAACAATTGCAGGAGCTTGCGAAATAATTCTCAAAGAAAGAGCTCCGGAAATAGAATTTTTGGCAACAACAAATCCTGAAGAAGCCTTTACAGATGTTGATTTTGTCATGGCGCATATTCGTGTAGGAAAATATGCAATGCGTGAATTAGATGAAAAAATACCTTTGAAACATGGTGTAGTTGGTCAAGAAACATGCGGGCCAGGCGGAATTGCATATGGAATGCGTTCTATTGGAGGAGTATTAGAATTAATTGATTATATGGAAAAATACTCTCCGGATGCATGGATGTTAAACTATTCCAATCCAGCAGCTATTGTTGCTGAAGCTACCCGTCGTTTGCGGCCAAATTCCAAAATATTAAACATTTGCGACATGCCTATTGGAATTGAAATGCGCATGGCACAAATTTTAGGTTTAAATGATCGTAAAGAAATGAATGTCCGTTATTTTGGATTAAACCATTTTGGCTGGTGGACAGAAATCCGTGATAAAGATGGAAATGATTTAATGCCAAAACTAAAAGAACATGTAGCTAAACATGGATATAATGTACCAAATAGCGCAGATAACCAGCATGTAGATCAAAGTTGGAATGAAACATTCTTAAAGGCGCGTGATGTATATGCATTAGATCCAAATACATTGCCGAATACGTATTTGCAATACTACTTCTTCCCAGATTATGTTGTGGAGCATTCTAATCCTGAATATACAAGAGCCAATGAGGTAATGGAAGGCCGTGAAAAATTTGTTTTCGGCGAATGTAGAAAAATAATTGAAAATCAATCGACAGAAGGCAGTAAACTTCATATAGATGAACATGCAGCATATATTGTAGATTTAGCACGTGCCATTGCATATAACACTCATGAAAGAATGTTATTAATTGTCGAAAATAAAGGATCAATTATTAATCTTGATCCAACTGCAATGGTGGAAATTCCTTGTATTGTTGGAAGTAATGGTCCAGAGCCATTATCGATAGGAGAAATTCCACAATTCCAAAAAGGATTAATGGAACAACAAGTATCAGTTGAAAAATTGGTTGTTGAGGCGTGGGTTACCCGTTCTTACCAAAAATTATGGCAAGCAATAACATTATCCAAAACAGTACCAAGTGCAAAAGTTGCTAAAGAAATATTGGATGATTTAATTGAAGCAAATAAAGATTTCTGGCCTGAACTTCATAAAGATGATGTGGTAGTGAGCGAATCTTTTTAAGATGATCGATTTTATCAAATAAAAAGTACAAAAGGGTAACAATCTTTTGTACTTTTTTTGTTTCACTCCTCCTTCTGTTAATGAATAATTATTTTTTGCCAAGCAGCAGACTTACACCTTTTTTTCCTTTAAACTAAGTATTGTAGTGTTCTGGCATTACATTTGGCTGCTTCCGAAAGAATGTAAAGGATAATAATCCAGTACAGTTCCATATAGTTCTGCCAGCGAATTTATTCGCAGTTAACGGCACGACCATTGGAGATGACAAGAGCAAACATAAATTATTTATTGAAGGAGGGGATATGGCTTGAGATTAGAAGAACTTATTAATAAACATTATAAAAAATTAAATGAGACAGATTTACACATCTTAAAGTACATTATGAATAATAAAAATACTTGTTATTCGTTAGGGATTAATAATCTAGCTGAAAAATGCAATGTTTCCCGCTCTTCAATATTGCGGTTGGCACAAAAATTGGAATTTAGTGGATATAGTGAATTCCGAGTGTTCTTAAAATGGCAAGGTCGAGAGGATCCGGTAGAAGAAAAAAGCGGTGTAGAAATTTTGCAGGAAGATCTTCATGAAACAATCAAATATATTCAAACCAAAGATTTTTCGGATGTTTGTGAATTGATATATAATGCCAATCAAGTATTTGTTTTTGGGACGGGCACTGCACAATTACATTGTGCATTAGAGTTGCAAAGAATGTTTCTGCCGCTTCAAAAGTATTTGAATGTTATCCACTCTCAATTGGAGTTTGAAATAATTGTAAAGGATTTGCAGAAAAACGATGTTGTGATCATTTTTTCTTTATCAGGAGATACACCAACAATTTTTCCTGCAGTGCAAAATTTAGTTGCCAAAGGAATTCCTTTTATCTCTATAACAAATTTAGTAAATAATCGTTTGGCTAGAATGACTCCGTATAATTTATATGCCAGAAGTTCAAATCTCGCAAGCCATAACGGAACAAAATTGAAAACATTTGCCCCTTTTTTTATTATTGGAGAAGCTATTTTTAGCCATTATGTTGACTATCTGAAAGAGAAAAAAGAAACAATTGAAAGGGCGGGAAAAGATGAAGACGCATAATACAACGTGCCAACAAAAACATTCGAATGATTCCCCTTCCATATTACAAAGTTTGCGCATTTTTAAAATATCGGTCATCTTTTTTATACGTCCCATTTCTCTTTCTTAGTTATTTATATATAATGTCGCTGCAGGCAAACCAACCTTTTTTTGCTCAAGTAAAAGAGGATCCTTTTATTAAAATTTGTTTGTGTTTGCCATGTTAAATCTTTTTTTGGTGTATTGACAAGAATGGTGTTGTCAGATTTATAAAACAGATCCAGTTAGAAATAGGAAGGTTGGCGATTTCATTATTGCTGGTTGAAATATATTTGGCAGTATGTTGCTTCTTTTAGCTATTAGCAAATACCGGAAAGCACATAAAGAATTAATAAAAAATAGTACGTTGAACCGGAAGGAAAAAGGAGCAAATTTAAGATTTGTCGGCAGTACCATTATTGTTGGATTGCTGTCTGTTCTTTGTCTTGTCTTTATTATTAAAATACAATTTTCATAAAATTATTATAGATAGAAAGAAGGAATTAGTATGTTAAAAAAAATATTTGCGAAAAATCCCAAAACTATTATAGAAGAAATTTTTTCACCTATGTATGGCGAAGTAATTTCATTATCAGAAGTACCGGATCCCGTGTTTGCCCAAAAGATGATGGGGGATGGGATAGCGGTTATTCCTAAAGACGGAAAGGTTGTGTCCCCTGTAAAAGGACAAATTATTCAAGTATTTCCTACTAAGCACGCAATAGGTATTCGAACAAAACATGGGTTAGAAATATTAATTCACGTTGGACTAGATACGGTTGAATTAAATGGTGAAGGTTATGAAGTAACTGTGAGTGAAGGGCAAAAAGTAAAAATTGGAGATCCCATAATGAATGTTGATATAGAATTTATTGAAAAAAATAATAAAGAAATCGTAACGCCAATTATTATTACAAATAGCGCTGAAAAGACTGAGAAAATAGTTGTGCGGGAAGCTGGTGAAATACAAAGGGGAGAGTATATATTGAAATGCTATGTTGTAAATTAGGGCAATTTCATTCTAACATCCGAAATACCGCGAAAAATTTTGCGAATCCCCTAGATGATGCACATTCTTACCAAGCATTTGTGCATTTTCCAAATATATTTCTGTAAAATGATGCAAGTTATTTTCTACAAGAAGAAAATTCAGAGTGTTGCAGTATATCTTTATCAAAATTTTGTATAAATATACATATATGTGATCTATCCATCAAGGGCTTGACATGGATCCTCTGTAGCCATGATTCTTTAGCCAAGCGCCAGCTTCAACAGTTTTGGCAAAACCAAAAAAGGTTATCATGGCTCCTCCTCCATGTAAAGCTCCTTTGCATATCACTGCATAAGGATTTTGCAATTCTCTGCACTTTTATTTTCAAAAAACAAACCTATTGTAATTAAGTTTATTATAATCTCCCTGTTCTCCGTGTCTAATTTTTAGACTAACATCAATTTTATGTTTCTATTACTTAAATACCTTATTGTTCTTAGCTAATATTATATATCTTAAAATAACAGCTTTTCTGTTCTAAGCCTTTTTATAAAGTTATCAATGGCATCACTTTCATTATTAAATATTACTTCCGAACCTGTTACAATATTGAATCTTTATTATCATGGATAACATAAAAAGGATTCAAAAACCCCTCTTCTCTGAACCATTTATTGCGGTCAAATTTAATTTCCATTACCTATTAATTTTATTTCATCGACATGGAATAGCTTAGAAGCTTTGGATAAGTAGTGCGGTCAAATTAAAATGTTTATTTTCTATCTACCTATTTTTCCCATCGTTATCATATATAAAAATTTGAAAATTTGATTCTCATTTCCCCTCTCGATAATTGAAAAATTTTGTCTTTCATCCACATTATATAAGATCCAATTATCACCTTCAAAGTAGCAACCTGTTGAAAATGGTACATTGGTTTTTCTACCAATAACAATATTCAATTCTTCCAAATCTATGCCTAACTCTTTTATTTTATTTTCATATTCAGTTCGTGTCATTTTTTACCAACCCCCTTTATTTTGTAATATACCGATATCCTCTAAAGCTTTCACATTTATTGGAGTGTTAATTTGTTTCGCACCACCCGTAGTTATTTTCCCATGGAGCTGCTTCCCCCATAACACCATATATTGAGTCTATTTCTTTTTCTTTACACAAAGCTACCAATTCAGGATTTGATTGAAAAGCTTTATATTGAGAATACCAATTGGCAATAACATTTTCAGTAATATGAGGATTATTTGTTCCATTCTTTATATTTAATTTATCAATAATAGAATTTATTTTGTTAACAGAATATTCTGGATGGTCAATACTAAAATTTTTAATAGCATCTATTGCATCTTTATAGTACGTTTTATCAAAATAATAGGTGTTCCTCGCATACTCATTTTCAATATAACAAATAGAACGTTCACTTTGTGTACTATGATAACCATTTTCTACCACACCTAAATTGTTGCCAAAAGGACTTCCAATTCTATCTCATTCACTTGGAATTAATATTTCTCCAGTTTCTTTATTAAATACACCAATTGCAGTATCTTTATTCAAACCTGGAAAACTTGGCCAGTCAATATCTGGCCATTCTCCCCAATTAGAATAATCAGCATTTTTTATCACTCTAACATCATTTAAAACATTAAAATTTATGTTTTGTTCCGGTGTTAACTTATTAAAGTTAGCTTTCATAATTTCAATCTCTTCAGCATTAGATAACGTTTCATCACACCAAACATTATCTCTGAGATATTTATTGAAATTATTTTGTGCCTCTTTCCCTATACCTTCAAATGATTCACAAACATATTTTTCTAATCAAGGATCTATAGTACTTTCGCCTGTTCCCGTATCCTTAATGTTATATTCGAAGCCATCGTTGTTAACTTTATTCCCCCCAACATTTTTTACAAAGAAGTGCTATTTTTCAAAGTCTTTCGTTGCTCATTCCGTCATCAACCCTTAGACCGATTGGGACCGGCCCATGTCGAGATACCGCGATAATAAAGAAAAAGCTGAGGTTCTATGAATTAAGACTTCATATTTTAGTGTTTATGATAAATTAAATCAGTTTCGTAACTATCACCGCTGTAATTATTTTTTTAAATACAATCTCTTTAATTCTTCTGTTTCTTCTTTCTTTAATTTTAAATTGTAATGTGAAATGATCTTTTTCATTAAGGAGTCAAATTGCTTTAAATAAAAGCCATAATTATAAATTATCACAAATGCACTTGTCAATCTTTTGTTTCGGACAATTGGGATTATATTATTCTCAAGAGACAAGTAAAAAACATCACAACGATCGTCATTTATTTTATCAATATTTATTTTTCCAATTTCTTTTCTATACAAAGAAAAATAATTTTTCCCTATATGATCTTCAAGGATTTTATTTGCTTTATTTACATCTTCTCCTATATTTCGCAGCATTTTTCTTACGCTATTACTTGGTTTATCTTGATTAAAGTAACTATACACAACTATATAAAATGCCAATTGGCCAAATTCCGAATCGGCATATTGTCCAATCAAAAATTCTTTATTTCTTTGGACTTCATATAATCTCATTTTTTTGTTGACAATATCAGTTTTACATTTTATAGACATATCGAAATACACATTGTCTTTATCATAATTTTTTTGATAGACAGAAACTTCTTTTAACGATTGGTTATCATTTTCAACGATAAAAAGATTAGGATCCTTCTTTAAGAGTTCAAGCACATTCATCATGGACTCCACTTCCTTACAGAAACAAGTTCAATTAAATCTTCTTCAATTAATTCATTAATTGTATAAGGTTTCCCATTTTCATGGTATTTTACAAATTGTGTTCCCCCGCCTGGTCTGCCAAACCAAGGCGCAGCTTTACCAGATTTAACACTAAAGTCTTCCAATACTCTATAAACGTAATAGTTTGCTTCGTCACTATGCAATGCGAGCGCTCTCTCTTCATACGGAACACCCTTTGGAGAAAAGAAGCCTCCAGTTGGTTTCCATATCTATCTATTAACATTCCTTCTTTCAGGATTGTGTCAACCGGTTCTTCTGCGAATCCATCATTTGGAGGCCATATTACTTCTCCAGTTTCTTGATTATAATATTTTGGATTATCATATACATCTTTATATTTAAGGTACTTTTCCTCACTGGGTGGATACATCCATTTTTCAATTTTCGCTTTATCACCTGGACTTAAACCTTTTGAATTATCTTTAATTTCTTTTATGTCCTCCAAATTCACCCCATCGACCTTGCTCAAGTATGCCCGGATTTTATTCTCCACCGCATGCGTATTTTCCGCCGGAACCTTAACATCCCCAACCCCTTCCATGGCGAATCCCATTTGCCGGTCAGGGATCACATTTTTCAGATTTGTTATGGCGTTGTCTACGAATCGGCCGACTTGCAACGCACCGTTTGCTGCGCCGATTTTCAAATGCTGAGGCACTTCTAATTCATTAGCCTCCTACTCGATGTTTAGTAAATTCCCACCTTGTGAAAATCAGAGTATGATTGATTTCTTATGTGTTATAGTTTTAACCCTACTTTTTGGCACCCAATCCATAAATGTATCTCGATCTTTTCTGTCTAGATCTAACTCAACTCCTATTGCAACATCAGATGTAGCAACAAGATATTCATTAACATTTTCATTTAATATTTGCACCTCTAGTCCATCAATCACTCCAATAAGTTCTATTTCATAAATATCTTCTATCTCATTCTGTTCAACTTCATTAATATACACTCTAGGGAGATTACTAATGTCATAATTATCTGGATATTTTTTTTCTTTAAACCCCTTATCTAAATCTGTTGCATTATAGCTAATTAACCTAACTTTATTCTCTATTAATCTAGCCTTATAGTCCTCACCTTTATATTTGGCATATAATCCTTTTTTCAAAATAATCCCTCCAGTAATTATTTTATCGGAACAAATCTACCAACGTCTTCGTCATATATAGCGCGTAAAAATTCTTCTCCATTGATTACTTCATACAATTCAGCCCCATCTTTTGGAGCAAAGTAACCTTTAAATTTCCATTCAGGAACTATTTCTCCGTTTCTTGAAGCTGTAAATCCATTCTGTGTACATGGTGGTTCGTCAAAAACTGTACCTCCCATTCTTTTTCCATAAGGAATTTCAATACTCCCTATGTGTTCAGTCTTAAATAAGATTTTTCCATAGGAATTTCTGTTTTCTGGAAAAGGTCGTACTACCCTATCATCATTAACATAACTATAATCTAGTCTTAAGGACTCGACAACATGTGCGTAATCTTTTATATGACTTACATCTTCTGCTTTTGCAAAATAACCACCAATTTCTTTATATTCTCCATTGAGGTATTTTTCGATATCACTAGCTGGAAACGTTTTTTGTAAAAGAGTATCTTGATTAACTTTCGGCACAGAATCCCTAATATTCTTCATAAATATTAATTCTTTCTCATCCATCTCATATATTGGTTTTACTTTCATTTTATTAAACTGTTCAATTGTTATATTAAATTTTTTTAGTTGTTTAATTATTTGCTTTGCAAATCCATTACTACAACTTAAAATAACTCTGTTATTAACATCAATACCAGCATTTACATTATCCCAAAATTGTTGATATCTTTTTGCATCTTCTTCATTCATTAATTTTGCAAAAGAATCCGGAATGTTTACCTTGTCTTCCTCTTCGCCCGGCAGCCCCATCTTCCGGTCCGATATGATGTCGCGCTCATTTTTCACGGCATTTTCTTCTGCCCTGCTTGCTTTTACGGCACTGTCGTCCGCACGGTTCTTAAGCCGAGCCGTGATTTCCTTCGCCCATGCTTTCGCATTTCGAATGCGGGCAACGATGTCTTTTTCAGCATGGACAACTATGTCGCAGGCACGTAGTGATTTTTGCTGGAAGCCCATTTTTAACCCCGTTAATAATTGAAGATCACTTGCTTCTCTTAGAGGTGAAAAGCGGGCGGCGCTGCTGAATCTAGAAAGCGCGCTGACGCCAGGGACGATATCCAATGGAGCGAGGACACCACGGAATACTCTTTCGCCTGTTTCTAATTCCCTCCCTGAAATCCAGTCTTTTCCGGAAACGGCCGAGCTTATTTCCAGTGTACCATAGGCCATGCCCAATGCCATCCCTGCTGGCGGACAAATAAATGAGACGCCGACAATCACGACGAGCGCCGCTATTTGCCCCCAGAATTCTTTGTTCATTTGCCCGTCTTTGATCGATTCATACTGAAAGGCGTAGGAATTCAATGCCTTCTTTATGTATTCTTTTTCCGAAAAGTCCTGGTGGGGATTCAGTTCTTTCCATGAGGCGTATTCCCGTTCCATCAGCCTGGCATAGTAGTTGCTGCCGCTGAACAGATCTTCTAGTCCGACCTCGGCTTTTGGCACTTCGATCGTCTCTTGTGTGCCATAAGTTCCTGGAACGACGATTATTTCTTTAACACCGATGTGGTTTTTCGTCTTGATCTCTGATATCGATAAGTTGCGCATTGCTTCGACAAAAGCATCGATATCTTGATAAAACGGCTCATCGATCGTACGGTCGACAATATCTCCGACACGGCCGCTAAAGCGGTGCAGGACGAGATAATCTTCATATAATTGTTGATATTGGCTTTTGCGGTCCGTGTGGGTGAAAGAGATGACACCGTCGCTATCATATTTGGCGATGTCTGATTGGGCGTCTTCCAAAAGATCACTGATATCTTTCAAATTGTCGATCATGCCTTTGCCCCATGCGCCAAGGCCGATCAGATCGCCAATGCCTTTCTTGGTCCTTTCCCATTCGGAAGGTATATATTTGACATCCATCCGATTATACCTCCAATTTTGCTATAATCTGTTCCGCAATTTGTTGGTCCACTTCCATCATGGTTAATAAAATGTCCATTACTAACGTTGCTGCACGACTGTAATGATCGTACAAATCCATGATCTTTTCGTTCGCTTCATCGTATACAGCCATCGCTTTCATCGCTTTGCCCGCCGTATAGTAATCAAGGCTGCTTAGTTTTTTTATATTGGGAATTGCCGTTTCCTCTAATTCCGAAAGAATTCTGTTCAAATAATTAAAAACAGTCGTGATTTCATCCGGATTGACATCAATGGTGCCGGATCCTCCTCCGCCCATATTCGCGTTAGCCATGCGCTTTTGCCTCCTTATAAGGAAATTCCAATTCGTCAAAGAGCAGTTTCAGAAACCAATATTGGCTTGCATGGTAGTATTTCTTTTGTGGGATATCCACCATAATCAGATTTTGATCTTTCGTAAAAATCATCCACTGCTGATAGAATTTCGGATTGTCAGGCTCCATCGGCCGTTCAGTCATATGAAAGAATTCAAGATTCATAAACATTTTTTCCGGTTCAAAATTTTCTACTTCTCGCCTTTCTTCATGGGTTAGTTCACGCTTTAAAAAAGTTTTTTCAAGCGGCGCCGGTTCTCTTGACATTAACGGAAACTGTTCGCTTAGCAATTTGAGAACAAAAGCTTTGGCCATGATCCTTAATTGGTATAAGTTATTTTCTAGTTCCACCAAAACGATCAGCTTGTCATTTGTTTTCTCGAAGAAAGCAAACATTAAATTATTAATTCGCACATATTTTTCACTTTGAGCATAATATTCCAGTGCTTGAATGACCAAGGCCCCCGCCTCTGTGATTTTGCCGGCAGAATCTAATATTTGTTTTTCTTTTAAGCGTTCGTGAGCTTCTTTAAAAACTTCTTCTCCCTTTAATTGGTAAATTTGTTTATCCGGGAGGCCGAATATCGTATTGCATCCAAAAGCCGCAACCAACAAATATAATTCCGGTACGTTAAAAGCATCGCGAGCAGCGTTCATAAGTTTCTCACTTCTTTAACTGATGGATCGTTCAAAAAGTCATGGAAATAACTTTCCAAATTATTCAGGGCTTTTGTCTGTTTCGCTGCAGCCTTTTCCATCTCTTGATGATATTTGTGTATAATCTCGAGATAGGTAAGAAATGCGTCTCGTGATTTTCCACTCCACCCCGCCGAGTGAATATAGGAAATTAATTGGCTGCATGTGTTCTTCGTGTTTCTAATCGACTCTTCAAGCGCTTTTGCCGTTTCTTTCGCTTCATTTACTTTGGCACCGTTGATTTTAACGCTTCCCATATAACCGCTCCATCCTTTCTTTCCGTTCTCTTTCCTCTCTTTCCGCTCTCTCCCTCGCTTCTTTAATGGCTAAGTTTTTATAGTAAACGTATCTTTCGTATGCCTTATTTTTGGCGGACACAAGAGAGCTTCTTTTCTGCTTTTCCAGTTGGAAATATTTATTCAGCTTCTGATTGAGTTCTTGCCGCTTAGGTTCGAAGTCGTTTGATGGAATGTCTGAGATGGATAAATGAGTTGCTTTTCCTACATAGCTTTCGTAGATTCCTTCTGCTTCCGAAACATTTTGATCATAATCCGAAAGTGCATCATGAAGTTTTTCGTAAAGCTTATGGTAATCATCTCTTTTTTTCTCCGTCGCCGTTTTGAACCAATCAAACATGTTCGCTCACTTCCTCCTTTGTACGATATGGCGCGGCGATTTTAATTTTTACCGCTTTTCCATATCGGATATAATAAGCTTCGTAAGGCGGCAGGTTCTTTTCCTTATACGGCCGATTCATCACTTCCAAAATATTTTGGTCGGCAACCCTGCCAATCAACACACCCGTTTTTTGTTTTTTGATCATAGTGGAAATGTCATCATACATTCTTTCAATTCTTCCCGGGATTCCGCCAATAATGAAATAGATTCCAAGTCTTGCTCCCGTTTCCATCAGCTTTGCAAGCGTTGACTGCGACAGCGCCGACATCGTTTCAACGACAAAGGAGGCATCGGTGATTAAAACAACGAGCGGACGGATTTGGTTCTTAAAATCGCGTATGGTCGCTCGCCCGTTTGTTTCCAACTGGATTTGGCGAAATGCGTCTTCCCTTGCCTCGTATAGTTCTTGAATTTTGGCTACAAACAAATCCATCGAAGCTCCATTATCCGCATACAAATTGACATGGTTTTGATACAATTGGAATGCTGCTGCAGCATTATCCAACAAACCGACATCAATATGCTCATTGAGCGAAATGCTGGATAGAAGAGTTAAATACGTTTGTTCCACTGCATCAGCCATTTCTCCTAAAATTAATGTATTTTGGTCTTCAACAACCTGTAGTGCTACAGGCTCTACTTCTTCAAAATCCACCGCAAATGGAATGCCTCCTGACGCCAACATATCTTTTGCCTTCGGATGTTTAATGAATGCAGAAAATTCAACCACTTCTGGAACCATTGGAATTGGAGCCGGCGTTTTGCCTTTCCACGCTTCACGCATACCTTTGCTCTCCGTTTGGATTCCCTCAATGATTTGCAGCGTATCTTCTCCTTTTACAGGCAAAGCTGTTTGAAAAGCAGTTGGCTGATCCAATTTGATTAGGCCGCGGCCTGGTATTTCCTCAATCGATAAATCCGTTCTCCCTACAATATTGCGAACTTCTGTAGCATCTATCATAAACAAGGCAATCTGATGTTTAATATTGGCGAGGAGAGGCGCTCTTAACGCGCTTTGCCTTCCTGCGCTGATGGCAAGATGTATACCGACGCTGACGCCTTCCCTTGCAACTTGCGCGACCATATTCTCAAAATCATCCTTATAGGAAGAGTCTAAAACGGAATCATACGTATCGATTATGAGTAGAATCGCCGGAACGTTTTCGCCGATTGCCTTTTCGTACATGCGAATGTTGGCAACTCCGTATTTACTTAATTTCTGCTTGCGCTCCTTCATCTCGTTTCGTAAGCGGCGAATAAGCTTAGCCATTTTCACTTCGCCATCCGCCATAATGGTGTCGGCGACATGGGGCAAATCTTTCAATGGCAACAAACCGTTAGTTCCTAAATCGATTAAATACATATGAACTCTTTCGGGGTTATACTGTCTGGCAATATCCACTGCCAAAGTCTGCAAAAAGGTTGATTTCCCATAGCCTGGGCTGGAATAAACAGCTAAATGTCCATCCTTCTCCAAATTCAAGGTTAATGGCTTTTGCTCTTGCATTTCCGGCAAATCTAAAAAGCCGATGGTCGCTTCAAGCCCTTGCTTCTCTTGATACCAAGCTTCTGTATATTCTACTTGATGCAGCTCCGTTAAATAGATCTTCTCTTCTAACGGCGGCAGCCACGGTCTTGGCAATTCTTCCACACCGATTTTTTCAGCGTAGGCGTTGATCCAGTCGACGACAGCTTCGAGTTCAGTCGGGACTTTTACTATTTCTTTGCGGTTGGAAAGGCCGCTTAAATCCTGAGAAATCGGCTCATATTGGCCAAGCTCGTTAATCGCGTAAATCGTCGTGTCCAAAAGGTCTTGGTCATCTTGATCCGGAACATAATTTGCGCCGCTCCATGCGCTTTGAAATAGTTCGTAAATTTCATTGTTGCCGACTTGCAGGTAGGCGCGTCCCGGCAAGGTGATTTCAGCGGCGTCCGGTGTTTTTAAAATTTCCATCGAGTCGCTTGTGTTTTGGACTTTGAGTGCCAGTTTAAATTTCGAGTTGGACCAAATTTGATCGTCGACAACCCCGCTCGGTTTTTGCGTCGCCAATATCAGATGGATGCCGAGCGAACGACCGATGCGGGCGGTCGAGACAAGTTCTTTCATGAAATCCGGCTGCTCCGCTTTCAGTTCGGCAAATTCGTCTGAGATCAGGAATAAATGCGGCATCGGCTCTTTCGCTTCGCCCGTTTTATATAACTTCTGGTATTGGTTGATATGGTTGACGTTATGCTCTCCAAACAAGCGCTGGCGCTTCTTTAGTTCGGCTTTGATCGAGGCAAGCGCGCGCATCGACTGGACACCGTCAAGGTTTGTGATGGTGCCGAGCAGGTGCGGCAGCTTCCGGAACAGATTCGCCATCCCGCCGCCTTTATAGTCGATCAGCAAAAATGCAACTTCATGCGGATGGAAATTAACGGCAAGCGAGAGAATATAAGATTGAATGATTTCAGATTTCCCCGAACCCGTCGTACCGGCGATCAGCCCGTGCGGTCCGTGCGCTTTTTCATGGAGGTTCAACTGGACAATATCCTCTTTTCCCCGCAGTCCGATCGGTACTGCCAGGCTTTTATATGTTTCGTTTCGTGCCCAGCGTTCTTCAATCCCGAGCTCCTCAACCTTTTCCACGCCGTACATTTCAAGGAAAGTCACGCTTTCCGGAATGGAATTTTTCAAGTTTTGCAGGTGGTTTAAAGGAGCCAAAGCACGGGAAATGTCTTCTTTGTTAAAACCGTCCGGGAAGTGATCTGGAACAAATCGTTTGTTTACCAATTCGCCGTTTTCGATAATGATGTTGCCATAGTGGGCATCGCGTATATCAATCACCGTTTTTACATGCTCAGGCAATGACTGCATGACATCTTCCACAAACACGAGCGAAACACCAAGTCCGATTGGATCTTCATTAAAAAACTCCATGATCGTATGGTCTAAAATCAGCTTTTCATCTGTAATAAAAATGACAAAATGCGGTGAAAAATAGATATTCTCATTTTTGTTCGCTTTCTCATCAATTGTTAATTTTCTTTCTTTTAAAATTTGATAGAGCGAATTGAGAACCTGGTCGCGAGATCGCTCGTGGTATATAAAACCTCTAATATTTAAATCACGCAAACTGGCATGCGGCAGCCAGCGCATCCAAGCCCATTGTTGCTTTTCTTCCTCCGGGAATATCGTCACAAATTGAACATCGTGATAACTGTGAAATAAGGCTGCTTGCATGACGAGCATTTGCAGCTGTTCCAACACAAGACGGCGCTGACCGATATATCCCACAGGCCCATTTAACAAGGACGTTACAATCGGAACATCATGCAATTTTAAAAATTGTGATCGAAGGCTGCGCGCCTCCTCGACCAGTTCATCTTTATCCTGTGTAAATTCTTCCATGCTGAATTCGATGTCAAAGCTGGCATCCACTGTCCCTGTTCCAACGCGATACATTAAAAAGTCATGGTGAAACCTCGTCTTTTCGTAAATCCGCGAGTCTATCCTTAAGGCCATATCACGGATTTGCTCCACACTTGGGTAGTGATAGTTTAAGGCATGGCGCTGTTCTTCACTTGCTTGATACAATTCATGTGTTTTTTGCTTCAAATAATCCCGGTAGCTCTCCTCCCGTTCTTTCATATCCAATCGATATTGCCGCAAGCTTTTCACATAAGAGGTGATGGAAAAAATAACTGTGACAATCGTCATAGACAGCATCACAATTAAATAAATGCCGCTTCGCTGAAAAAAGGAAACGAGTACGAAGGCTGCAATCATGACTAGCGGCGGAACAATGACACGGGCAAGTTGTTCACTCGGTTTGCTTGGCTTGCTGGATGGTTTAGCAATTTTCCGTTTATCTTCCGGAACACGGTAAATAATGCGCGGTGAACGGTGATAATTAGGATAATCCGCGTTATACTTGCTTGGTGCGCTATATAATGGCACCAATTTAGATATATAGGGTTCAGAGGCCAATATCTCCAAACGATCTTTGGTCACTCTGACCATTACACCGGCAAAAAAAAGCTCATCCCCCGCTTCAATCTTCACTTCTTCTCCATCCACAAATGTATAGTTATGAAAGACAGTTCCCTGATAGACAGCCATTTGAAAAGAGTCTCCCAATTGATCACGGAACAATACGAAATCAATAGCAGTATTGGGAATCTGCACATCATCATACGTATTTTTGCCAAAGGTAATGTTCAATTTATTGGAAATGTCATAGTAGTGCCAATCATTATGCTCCGTAAGGTATATTTCCAGCGGAATATTGTTTATCTGTAATGAAATGGCACCATTTATCAATGATTTATTTTCAACCTTGCATGTTTCACCATCCCAATCCACCCAAATGGTGTCGGATAAACCGCGAAAGGTAATAGTGTCAGACCATTGGCCGCCGATTGATACTCTTTTCGGTTCATGGTCATGTAAATGGCATTTATGCAATTGTTTATCATAACTCACCAGTAATAATCGTTGTGCCATCTCTTTCTCCCTCTCTACATGCAATTAAGAAAGACGCATGCCTTTTTTTCCAGTAAGCGAAATGATTGGGGTACATGAATCGTAACGTTTAATTCTTTAAAACTAAAAATCAGCTGAACTATTAAAATGATAGCCGCTCATAAATGCAGGCAAGATCCCCTCATTTCGTTTCTTCTGTTTGGTTTTGTTCAGGAACCTTTTTCTTCGTTCGATCTGTCTGTGTCCCCTTTGCTTGATCGGTTACTTGTTGTTCTGCAGCTGCCGGCGCAGATCCACCCGTTTCTTCAGTTGGATTGGCTTTCTCCGGATCCGTCACAAACAAAGATTCCAGACCATATTTTTCTCCATACGATTTTAACTTCTCTTCATATTGCTGCACCTGGTTTTGCCGTTCGGTTCCACTTAAGTTTGGATCATTTTTTGCCTTCTCAATTTTTTTAATATAGCTGTACATGATTAACACCGGATCATCGAGATACATCGCTAAATCAAGTGATTTATCCAAATCTCCGCGGCCATTGTAAATCCAATACAATAAGTAGTTAGGATCGCTTTTTAAGCTAATATTATTCATAATGGTGTCTTTTTCTTCATCGCCCAGATTTTCGGATTTAACATATGAATAGGCCAATATATATTTTCCCGAATCTGGCAATTTTTCAGGATTGACACTTTCGAGATCTGAAATGACTTCTGAATAATCCTTGGATAAAAAAGCCCTATGCGCTTCCAAAAGGTGCTGCTGAAACGGCAGCTTGAAAAAGCCGAAGTATACAACAGGAACAGCCAAAATGACTGCAGCTGCGATCATGGCAATGGATAAACGTTTAAATAGCTGAAATCTTTTTTTTGGAACGATTTGCATATTTTTCTCTGTTTCGCGCTTTTCCTTGCGATACTGATTGTGTAAAAATTCAACAAAGTCATCAAAATGATCAATTTCACTGATTTGACGTTCAAACTCGGTATCTTTTGCATTTTTCCATGAACCTGCATATAGTTCATCGAAATTATATTTTTTTGAAAATAGGGCGATACTCAAGCATTTATATTGCAGCAGGAAGGTTTCGTCGTTGATCTCATAGGGGGGTAGCACCTGTCGAATGCCTCTGTAAACCAAAAAAGGTATAAGATTATCGTCAAATATGAGATTATGTGGATGCAGGAAGAACGTAATTCGCGTATCTAAAATTTTTCTGAAACGGGCCAGATTGCACAGCAATCGCAACTTGTCACTTCGCCCCAAGCTTTGAATGGTTTCCCAATGGTTCATATTGGAATCAACTAGAAATTGGAAAGTGAGAACCTCTTCCCCGTCCTCCACTTCTACCGGAACAAACTGGTCTGTATTCTCCTTCATCAGAGCCAATTCACGAATATCTTTCACGCGGGTCTGCGATTTTGCCAGTTCTAATTTCCATTGATTGTTTTCAATAAAAAAATGATAAGACACGGAATCCATTTTAATTGTTTTTTCCTTCATGATTTCTGACTCCTTTTCAACGTTACACAGGCTATAATAAAAAGCATGGTTCTTGTTCTATAAAACAAGTAAAATATCTCCATTCGCCACTGGGAACTCGCTAATCTGGTCGTCATCCGCCAGTAAAAGTTCTTTAGTCGGGATTTTTACCGCAAAAAGGGAATAATTAGGGAGTTCGAGCCTTAAAGATTCATTCAAGTTCGACAGCAGCTGTTTTATCGGCTGATGTGCCGGTATCCTCACATCATATCGACCTTTCCCCCATTTACTAAAATCAACGGTCACATTGATATGCGTTTCAACGGGCATTCCTGACCTCCCCTTTACTCCATTATTTTTCTTATAAGAGCCAAAATTCCGCCGACCAACATAACAGCAAATCCGCTCAGAAATCCAATGGCTATCTGATTTACCCTTTCCTTCTTCTCTGCATGATCCGCAGTGCTTTGGCTAGCGGGAGAAGAATGCTGCGTAAAAAAATGTTGTGAAAATAATGTCTTTTTCGCATCGTAAAAGCTTGTTTTTGCATCGCTCGCCACCGAATCGGCAAAAATTTCTTCTTTTAGATGATTCACTGCATGATCCAGCTCTTTTTGCTTTTTCTGGACCGCAGCCCGAGTTTGTTTTTTAAACAAACCGGGCGCGATTTTTTCCAGTTCAGTTTCACTCTCACTTTGGGATTCTTGTGTTTTTATGTCATCGCTGATACGGTCTACTTGTAAATCAAGCTTCCCACTGTGATCCAAATGTTCATCTGCCAACGAATGTGCAGAAAGCAAAGGCTGGACGCCTATAGCTGCAGCAACTAAAATACTAATTCGGATTAGCTGCTTCATCCCTTGCCTCCTTATTTTGTGTAAACCCATTTATCACAAATAAATGTCCGACAAGACTTAAAAATGCTGTCCCCACTAATATGGTGATGATCAATGGATCGTACTTTGTATCGTCAACAAAACCTAATAGCAGTTTCTCAATATATTGCAGTGGCGACAATTCTTGCAATGTAGATGCTAAAGACTGTTTGTCGAAATTCAGCCCAAGAGTTTCTGTCAACAATACATAAAGGCTTAACATGCCAAGAAGCAAAAACATCCCGATCATTTTAAGCTGTCTTAGCAAATAAGCTCCTGCCAGCACCATGGTGAACATAATCAGGGAGATCAGGCCAATCCATTGAAAATATTTTTCTTGTGGAATATCGATAAAAGAACCTGACAGCAAACCGATGATGATTCCTTCGATAACGCCAATTCCTGCTGTCACCCATGTGATCGGAGTATTTTTCCAAACCAATGTTCTGTTTTCTGAGAAATCATCCTTTATCAATCTTTTTCTTTCAGACGTTGCAATGACGTATGCAGTAAATAAAGCCAAAATAAAACAGATTAACACCAAATAATAAGGGATAAAGGTATCTTTAACTACTTTCACTTCGCTGTTTTTTGTCTGCACCGGATTTGATAGAAAATTCAACAAGTTTTCATTTGGACGGTCGCCTATGCGGCTGTTGGCTAACACTTGTCCAAAGTTATCAGCAAACTCTTGATCCTTCAGCAGCTTATTGGTCAAATCATTTGAAAGCTTTTGAGCCTTTTTCACTAATGTGTCGCCGCTGTTTACAATATTGTCAGCCTGTTTATCAATCGCATCAAAAGTTTTATAGACGCTGTCTGTTGAAATCAATACATTTTCAGATTGATCTGCCAAGGATTGGCTTGTAACCAGCAATGTTTGAAGTTGATCGTCTAAGGACAGAACAGCGCTTTGTTCTTTATTTTGACCGGCTTGTATCTCACTATTTGCGTTTTGCAGCTTCAAACTGGCTTCCCGCCATGCTTCCAACCGCTGTAATGTATTGGTAATGCCATGATTCAATTCTTCTGCTTGTATCGTCGCTTGTTGGACTAATAAAGCCATTTCGTCAGAATGATTTTGAGTTTTCTGAACTAGCTGCTTATAACCTGCTATCTTATTTTTAAGGTCTTCCGTTTCAGCTCTGACATCCTCAGTTATTTTCCCGGCCATATAGTCGGATATGGCTTCTACAATATCTTGTTTATGGAACAGGTAATAAAGAGAATCCTCTGCAGCCATATCCCCCAAGCTACGTTGTTCCAATCCATTGGCTAAATCGGAAATACTTTTCCCAAAATATAATTCATATAACATCGCTGTTTTTTGATAATCTCTGATACTTTCATTAAGGCTTTTCATGAAAGTATTAGCCGGATCACTTATCAGCTGAGACATTACTTTATGATAGATAACATTGTTAATATCTTCTCTTTCAACAGGAGGTTCATTTGTATTCTCATCATTTGAATCGTCCTGTTTCGATTCGGAATTACTGTTTTCATTCATATTTAGAGCTTCAGGATCAGGCTGTTGCTCTTCTGGCGGCAATGGATCAGATGGATCAGACGGCTCTGGCGCCTCTGTATTTTTATGCTTTTGAATAATCTTCCATTCCCATGCAACAGGCTGAAATAAATCAATTTTCGCATTTTCGTCCTTCAAGCTTATTTTTATGTTGACTGTAATATTTCCTTTTTCAGTGACAGGAAGATCAAATGTAACGTTGTTCTGATCTCCATCCACTTTAAAAACATTTGTTTGCCCATTAGGAAGAGTCAATGTCACTTCATGAATACGAAAAAGTTCAGGAACTGCCGCATTTATATTTTGACTCTCAATATTTCCGCCTAGAATAGCTGCATTGTCTGAAAAAACGGTCCCTGATTCCGTTAAATCCTTTTTCACTTTGTTTATTAAATTTGCTAAAGGAAGCCCCGTACCGTTGGATGGTTGTGGCTGATATTGAAATTCCCGATTAAATTGGTTTGTCACCTTGATAACCGTTTTGATGTCGCTCTTCACCGACTCATCGATGTTTAAATCATCAATTTCTTCCCGTTTTAACGTTTGAAGTTTATCAATTTGGCTTTTAATCGTTTTTTGGACAATTTTATCGGGAGTATCAAATATTTGATTTAACGAAACGTAACTGTTTCCGACACCATCTTTCATTTGTTTTGCCAGTTTTTTCGCAATATTTTCCTCTGTTTCATTTTCTAGCTTTTTCGATAATTCTTGCTCATAGCTGTCTATTGTTTCCAATGTTGATTTTAACGACATCTTCAGCGCTTCAGACTTCAAGAAAATATTTTGGTTCTCCATGGAATTGAAATGGAACTGATTATAAATTGCCTGATTGGTTTCAACCAGTCGGTTAATATTTTGCTGAACGTCTGCAGCGTTTAGACTGCTGTCGAATGCTGTTAGCTGATCTGCAAAACCTTTTGCCAAAGTTTCATGAGCATTTTTCATTTGTTGGAAATCTAAAAAATTTGTTTGATAAGCATTTGTTGCTTTTGCCCCTTCAACAAAGGAGCTCTGGTAATTTTGCAAGATATCCTCCAGACCTTTGAAAGCATCGGTTGATACCTTTGTTTGATCCTTTACTGTCGCAAACTGATTAGTGAAACCAGATAATGGTTGATGAATATCATGATTATATATATTGGTATGATTCCGTTCCTTCCTGACAAGTTCAGCAACATTGTCTTGGGCCTTTTGTAAGTTTCCTATTACACTAGCGAAGTAAACATCAATAATTCGACGATTAAAATCCTCTAAAATTGAACTAGCCGTTTTTTCTGCCCGGGCTTTCATGCTGCTGTTGCCCGATGCATTAATCTTATAGTTTAAAGTGATTTTCTCCGGATTTTTATCATTCATTGATAGTGCTTTTTCTGTAAAATCATTTGGAATGATAATAATCATGTTGTACAAATTGTTTTTAAAGCCGCTTTCAGCAACACCACGGCTGACAATATACCAATCATGTTCATTATCTTTTTCAATACTTTTCACAAATTCATTGCCAAATGCGTATTTTTTGCCATTAAAGGTGCCGCCTTGATCTTCATTTACTAAAGCAACAGTCATTTTTTGCTCATCATCATTTGTACTTTTCGATACTTGGTTTAATGCTAAGTAGGAACTTCCTGAGGAAAGCATGAGCACCAGTCCAAGAAACAAGAAAGAATTGAGCACAAATCTCTTCATTCCATTCACCTCCTTTTATGTGAATGACATACAGATATGTTGGGATGAAAACCAAACATGACAAACATCCTCAAAGGCACTGCCTTCTTGCCAACGCCTCATTTTTCCTTGCACATCCATTCCGAAAATATTTATGTATTAAGAAAAAAGCCACACAACATCGTCGCGTGGCTTTTTTGACAACACGGAAGTCGTCCAACCATCTAAGCCTGGTATTAGACATGAAGTCAACGCGGATTGATTATTGAAGCCCAAAATTGCGTGATAGCTGCTCATCATGTTGAGCTACTGCTTCCGCTGTTCTATTCAATTGCGTATTAATATCATGCATAAGCTGGGCAAAGTTTTGCACCTTCGGTTTTAGTTGATTAAATTGATCATCGAATCCTTGGAAAGCACGGCCTTCCCACTCAGCACGAAGTTCATTTTGTAAATTTGTTAAATCTCTTAAAATTTGCTCAATTTGCAAACCAGCTTGCCCATAACGCTGAGCCTTCGCTTTTAGCTCCTCTGGGGTCATTCGAATTTGTCCTGCCAAAATATCCATCTCCTTCAAAATAGTTTTGTGGCATTCGTTTCTTTAAATAATATCGAATGCTTAATAAATATTTTCCTATAAATGTATTTATCAATAGTTGGAAAAACAGTCAAACGCCCGATGAAAGATGTCAAATTTCACACAGTACTTTTTGCCCAAAATTATCTCGAACCTATGATTTTTTCTAAAAACAATTGATGGCATACAATTCCATTTAACCAGTAATTCGGAATTCTAAAATTGGTTATTTGTGGTTTTTATGTTACATTTTATGGTGCATATAACTTATTTTTTGTAAAAAAATCTAGGTAATGGAAATTGTTTATATTGCGCTTTCATAATTGAGGATTTTTTGTTAGGAGGATGCCGATTGTAGTTAAAAATGCTGTCTTTTTTTGAAATTTTGATAACCCTAAGGACCTGTTCTTTGATGCAAACGCGGAAAAGTATGCTTACAACAGTTAATCCCGTATAACATCTAATACCCTTGCCTATATTGGCAAGAAAAAAGGAAGCAATTACCTCTAAATAAGACAATTACTTCCGGGATTTTTCTTCATTTCTACTTTTTTTGGACTAGACCATTGCAAGGCAAGGCTATCAATTTTTTGGATCTTCACTTGGCATTCTCTTTTTAGTTATATTTTTTTCTTACAACAGCAAAACATATACTCCCCATTCCAAGTAAAATAATGCCAATCAGTAGGAAATTAAATTGATTGGTAGCTGTATTGGGCAATTTTTTGCCTTCTAGTTCTTTATTTTCTTCTGCTAACTGTTCAGATTTTGTTGGTTGTCCGATTTTTTCTCCCGGCTGTTCAGGCTCTGCTGGTTGCTCAGGATCTTCTCCCGGCTGTTCAGGCTCTGCTGGTTGCTCAGGATTTTCTCCCGGCTGTTCAGGCTCTGCTGGTTGCTCAG
>ERZ1673762.27-NODE-27-length-48653-cov-22.274579_pt1 | contig 48653 bp, 47 predicted proteins | sample MGYA00580145_ERZ1673762 | MGnify/ENA primary metagenome ERZ1673762 (study PRJEB41219, sample SAMN04549634) | soil metagenome | isolation source: soil | place: USA:California,Owens Lake (dry lake) | collected 2009-08-06 ...
ATTCAGAAAATTCTGCATAAAATGTTTTTATTTTTTATGCAACGCTACTGATAATTTAGAAATTAATAAATGTTTTAAATTGAAAAGTTCATACTCTATTTTTGTTGCATGGACTGGAAATTCGATAAAAAAAACTTTCTGAAACTTAGTATACGAGGAGTGAGAGGCTATGGAAATATTTCTAGCTTGGAAGGATAATTCTTGATTGAATGTTTCTTGCTGCTCGATGTGTTTCAATAATTTAGAAATGTGATCATCCGAATGAGGGAACGAACGATTTTCGTTTGGTTTTTCAGCTGGAACGTGGCCCGTTACTTCTTCGAACGCCCCTTTCCCAAACCGGTCAACGACAACGATCGCGGCGTTCTCTAACTGCATGTTGTGTTGTTGAACAAGGGTTTGGAAGTGTCTTAGTTTGACTAGGTCGCTTTCAATAAATAATCGCTGTGCTCGGTCATTTTTGATGAAGGTATAACCGTTCTTTTCCAAAGCTAGGTACCATTTTCGTAATGTACTATCACCAATTTCTAAGGTATGGCTCACTTCTTTGGTACTGTAAGCTCGTTCTTGCGATTTCATTCGTTCAACCTCCTAGTGGGATGGGACGGGATATAGAGCGTTCTCCTATCCGTTTTAGAAGCATTCGACAGATATAATTCATTTACCTGTTCTGTAAGGAGGAAAAGGGAGAGAAGGACTGCATAAAATCCGCCTTTTTTATGCAAGATTTAGAGCTTCATAAAAGGGGAAAACCCTTGATCCATCAAGGATGTATAAAATCCTGCATAAACGAGTCAAAACAGAAAACCGCCAATTCCTTGCGTATCAAGGGGTTGGCGGTTTTCATTACTTCCCATAGTTGGCTTTATGTTACCTAGATTTGTATAAAGCATTCACATATGTTTAATGATTTATTTTTTGGGTTTAAATTTATTATCTATTTCTTTAAATTCCTCACTATCAATATCTGGTGGTTCATCCTCATCTTTTCTTAATTTCCAACCAATAAATCCAGTAACCATCGCAAATATGAGTGAACCTTGCCATTCGATTTCAATATTTGCCATAAAATTATCTATTACTTCAATCAATAAAAAGGTAAGAGTTGTATTCAAAATAAATGGTAGCCATCCTTTACTCGTTTGAAGTATGCCAACAGATTTTAAAGCTTTTGGTATTGCATCTGTAATAAAAGCAAGAGGTATTTCAAGGAATAAATACAAAATAAAGAACAATACTAAATCCAATAATGAATTATATTGGAAACCTATTATTCTTAAAATGATGTATTCAAAAAAAGCAATAAAGAGTAATATTATCAGTACGATAGAAATAGAGATACCTACAGTTTTAAATTTATTGATATGAACTGCCTCCTTCAATTATTTTTCTCAATATTTTAAATTAGAACAGGTAATTATCATTACCAATTATTAGTAAAAATGATTTATATATATAAAGAACTTGAGAAAGTCTCTTTTCTAATTTTATTTATTTATCATCATTAAGGAACTATATGCATTCACTTTTCCTTCTCCAAAATAATTGTCTCTACCAGGCTTACCGATATCAGAACTTCCCTTCTCTAGATATTTAAGCACTTTATTAACAGAAGGCTTATTACCTGTTCGTTCTGTATACTCTGAAATAATAAGAGCTGCCGTAGCACTGACTTGTGCTACGGTATAACTTGTTCCTTTAGTTAGTGTGTATCCTTGAGGAATTCCAAGCCCCTTTACTTTCTGCATATTTTACAGCTTTTTTATATGCCTTAATCAGTAACTTATCTTCTTTTTCTGACTTAATAAAATAAGTACCGACGCTTAAGTTGATCACATCATTATCATTATTAGCTGCATCAATAATAGCTTCTATCACCCATACTGATTTCCCTACCTCATTTCCAATAACTTTGTAAGGAACAATTGTTGTATCTGGAGCAATACTTGACATTATCCCAGCAATAGTTGTGCCATGACCTAATTCATCAGTAATATCCATGTCATTTGTGACATAATTTTTTGCTAATGTTAAATCAATATTTTCTTTTATCAATGGGTGTTCTATATCTACTCCACTATCTATTAAAGCAATTGTGGAATGTTCCCCTGTATCAATAGATAAATTCTTATAATCACTTGTCACATCTTTTAAATACCAATTAAAAGGCGTAAATGTTTCAGAATTTAGTGATGGAAACTCGATATTAGTGTCAAATTGATTAGATTCTTTAAACTCATCGAGTGTTAATTGCTTCACTTCGTTTAGAATTCTATTTGGTGTAACGGCATCTTCGTAAGGGGAAATGAGATCTGGTAATTCCCCTTGTACATCTATATATTCTATTATTTTATTTTCAATTTTATTTACATCTATATTTTTAGAATTCTCTACATATATTAATCCAATATCTTCGATTGCTGTTACATTCAAAGACGGGTATTGGTTTTTCATAATTTCTAAAACTTCTTTAGCCTGTTTAGGACTTTTTAATAAATATGTGTAGTTTTCTAGAGAATTATTTTTTTCTACAGTATTGTTTGATTCGGCAGAACCATAAACCGGAAATAAGACTAATATGAAAAAAATACTTGGAAGAACAAACAAATACTTTTTACTTAAATTATTTTTCTACCCCACTTTATACAAATTCAAAATTTCCAAACATTCAGTAGTATATCACACTATTATAAAAAATTCCAATATTTTCATATATTTTACAAATTTAAACTTCGATTATATTTTTCGTTTTTATTAATTTCGATTAGGAACTGAAAGCAGCAGGGATTTATCAAACATATCATCAATGATTTCGTTCTTACCATATAAGTATATGTTTTTCAGTATTTCTCGAAGCTCCACATGAAAATTTAGTACATTATTGAGAAAATGGCAAAGAATTTAAAGGTAAAACAGCACAATTGTTTGTATAATCAGAAAATAAAAATTGTTAAAATTATTCCATAAATTAAATCAAATATAAGGAGTGGTTGAAATGGCTATTATGCGGGTTGGCAAGGCTGAAATAAGAGTCATGGATCTTGAAGAATCAGTCAAGTATTACACAAATGTAATTGGTCTTGAAGAGATGAGAAGAAGTGAAGGGAGAGTTTATTTAAAGGCGTGGGATGAATTCGATCATCATAGCCTTATTCTTCAGGAGGCTGACTCTCCTGGCCTTGATCACATTGCTTTTAAAGTAGAAAACGAAGAAGATTTAGCCAAGTACGAAAAGAAGATTGAACAATTCGGGTGTACATTAAAACGGGTTTCAAAAGGAACAAGAATTGCGGAAGGAGAAGCAATTCGTTTTGAACTTCCAACAGGCCACCAAGTTGAATTGTATCATAAAATCGAGCGTGTCGGTACGAAAACAGGAGATTGGAATCCTCACCCATGGCCGGATGGACTGCGGGGAATTGCGCCGCATCGTCTCGATCACCTAGCATTAACAGGAGATGATATAGACACTGTAACGAGATTTTTCACTGAAGTCCTGGATATGTTCGTTAGTGAAAAAATTACAACAGTAGATGGAGAACAAATGGTGGGGAGCTTTATTTATGCTAGAAATGGAAAACCGCATGATGTTGCCTTTATTAAAGGACCGGACAAGAAGATGCACCATGTCGCGTTCTATGTTGACAATTGGTATGATGTGCTAAAGGCAGCAGATATTTTATCAAAAAATAATGTCCAATTCGATGTTACACCGACACGCCATGGCATTACGCGAGGACAAACAACTTATTTCTTTGATCCTTCAGGCAATCGCAATGAAGCTTTTGCGAGCGGTTACATTACTTATCCTGATTTTCCAACTATAACATGGACTGAAGACAAAATCGGTCAAGGAATTTTTTATCAAAGAAGAGAGTTGACGGAGTCATTCGCCAAGGCATTGACGTAAGAAAAAGCACAACTGATCATAAGCGAGGATAAAAACATGCCGATTATTCAAATTCAATTGTTTGGAAGTCTTACAGTAGAACAAAAAGAGACGTTAATAAAAGAAACATCGGACGCAGCAGCCCATGCCTTAAATGTGCCATTAAGCACCATTCGTGTACTGATTCAAGAGCTTCCTGCGGAAAACTGGGGAATTTCCGGAGAATCAGCACAAAAGAAACTCAGTCAAACTAAAGGAAAATAATCGAAATTCTTGTATTTTTAAAGAATTTTCACGATTCTTTCATATCTGTGTGGAACAGATTTCGCAGTGTTTAAACTAAAAAGTGTATTTTGTAAGCGTTATCAAGAAATTTTTAATCTTTTATGGAAATAGGCAGACCGAATAGCGGTTTGCCTTACCTTAAATGATATGTAGGGAGACGCTGAATCTCCTTAAATGACAGGTCGGGGGAGGAAAATTAGAATGGAAAAAAATAGAATTTTGTTAGAGAATAAACCGGACATCGCTACTCTTCTTGCCAAAGCAGAAGAGGTAGGGCGTCTTGCTGAGGAAGAAGCTAGCGAAGCTGATCGAAATGCCCGTTTTTCTGATCGGGTGGCTAAGGCCATTAAAGATGCAGAGTTTCACAAGCTTTTGCGTCCCAAGCGGTACGGAGGGCTTTTAGTAGACTTAAGGACTTATAGAGAGATTATCCGCACAGTGGCTCGCCACAGTGTGGCCGGTGCTTGGCTGACATACTTTTACTCCATGCATGAAGTTTGGGCTGCATATCTGGATCCAAAAGGCAGAGAAGAAATCTTTGGGCAAGGAGGATTGCTGGCTGACGTGGTGGCCCCTGTAGGCCGAGTAGAGAAAGATGGTGAAGGCTACCGTCTCTATGGGCAGTGGAACTTCTGCAGCGGTGTCCTCCATAGTGATTGGATCGCTCTCGGTGCCATGATGGAACTGCCTGACAGCAATGGTCCAGAGTACTGTCTGTTGGCGTTGCCCAAGTCTGATGTCAAAATCGTAGAAAATTGGAATACGATTGGTCTCCGTGCTTCTGGAAGCAATGGAGTACTTGTCGAAGGCGCCTATGTGCCATTGCATAGAATCCTACCAGCTGGTCGAGTGATGGCTGATGGAAAACCGGTCGGGGGCGATTATGATGAGAATGATCCGGTATATCGTATACCGTTTATGCCGCTTTTCTTGCTGGGATTCCCTTTAGTATCTTTGGGCGGGGCAGAACGGCTGGTGTCACTATTTCAAGAGCGCACCGAGAAACGTATTCGTGTCTTCAAGGCCGGTGCGAAGGAAAAGGACTCTGCGGCCAGTCAGCGGTTACTGGCTGAAATGAAAACAGAATTAAATGCAATGGAGGGCATTGTTGAACAATATATTCGCCAGCTAGAGGCTTGTCAAAAAGAAGGAAAGACCGTGATGAACGATATGGAAAGAGAACAACTGTTTGCATGGCGAGGATATGTGGCAAAGACGTCAGCTAATATCGCTGTGAGAACAATGCTGACACTTGGAGGCAATTCGATCTTTAAAGGAGATCCGGTCGAACTGTTCACGCGAGATTTGTTAGCTGTGGCGGCTCATCCAAACTCCCTGTGGGAGGACGCTATGGCTGCATACGGAAGGACATTATTTGGTTTACCGGGTGATCCAGTCTGGTAAAGAGAGCGGCAGAGTGTGTAATTGGAGTTAAAATCACTCTTTATGAGTGTGAAATGTTTTAGGTAGAGGGAGTTCAACTTCGCATAAAGCTCGGACCAATAAAACCAGCTGGATGGTTGTTATTCAATTCTTAACAGTTGTGAGGGACCAGCACAATATTTATGGTTCAATTATGGGGAATTTTAACAGAAAACTACCGAAAAAGGAAAGGATACTGATACCGATGGATGATCGTTTGTTTCGCAACGTAATGGGGAAATTTGCAACAGGGGTGACAGTCATAACGACGGAGATCGATGGGAGTATACACGGTATGACTGCAAATGCGTTTATGTCCGTATCGTTAAATCCAAAATTAGTGCTTATTTCGATTGGTGAAAAAGCTAAGATGCTTGACCGCATTAAAAAATCTAAAACATATGCCGTGAGCTTTTTGGCTGAAAATCAAAAGGAAATATCTATGCAATTTGCCGGACAAATCAAGGAAAATCGTGAAGCTGAATTTGATTGGTTGAACGGTATGCCTGTGATAAAAGGAGCGATCGCTTCCTTGACATGCAATGTGGTTGCAGAATATGAAGCAGGAGATCATACATTGTTTATTGGAGAAGTTACAGATGTTCATTTTCAGGAAGATGCTGAACCGTTAATATTTTTCCAAGGAAAATACCGCGAATTAAAATCTCTAAAAGAAAGCGTCCATAGTTAACGATTCCGTTGAAAAGAGGGGAGCTCAATTTCTTTATCATAGTGCTAACAACGGGCGATCGAGTAGCTCTCTTTTTTACGAACCGAACCATCGTATAGTCATAGAAACGACGGAAATTTAATGGTTATGAAACAGAATTTAAGCGTAAGAAGCAGGAGGGGAGGGAAAATCATGTTTAAGGTGCAGGTGATCGATGATGGCGAAGGAAACCGCGAATTGCTATGCCATGATCGGGAAAGCTTGCTTGATGCGGCTAATAGAAAGGGCATTAAAATTCCTTATGCTTGTAAAGGCGGTGGGTGTGGAATGTGCAAAATTAAAGTGGAGGAAGGAGAATTTGAAAGAGGTACCAGTTCCAAAGCAGTGTTGCCTGACACGGAAAGAGCGGTGAATTATACATTAGCATGCAAGACGTATCCAAAAACCGATATGAAGATTCTTATTGATCTATCTAAAGTCACTCACTCTTCTTAGGTGGTGAAAACATGAAAGCTGATGAACTGGACTTAACGAAAATTTATAAAATCTCTACTCTTACCAATCAAGACGATCCACAAGAGCGAATAGTTACGATTCCAACAGCCGCCATGGGGATGCTGCGCCACGAGCTGATAGAAACGTTGGGAAACGAGCGAACGAAAGGGTTCCTTCTGCGTCATGGATGGCATTGCGGGGTTAAAGATGCGCAAAAAGCGTTAGAAATGGACTGGGATAGCAAAAAGGAGCTTTTATTCGTAGGTCCGAGAATGCATACGCTGCATGGCTATCTAGAAGAGGTAGATGTATTAGTGGCAGAAGTGGACTTTTCCAATGGAACGATGCACCATGAAGCAATTTGGAAAAATTCTTATGAAGCTGAAGAACATCTTCAAAGATTTGGGCTTGCTCACGAGCCTGTTTGTCATACACTTGTTGGCTATGCAAGCGGATATTTATCAACTATTCTTGGCAAAAAAGTCATAACGAAAGAGGTTAAATGCAAAGCAATGGGCCATGAATATTGCCACGCTGTCTGTCGAACTGTTGAAGAATGGGATGGCGAAATAGATGGCGAGCTCAAATATTATAAGGCAGATAATATTATCGGCGAGCTTGATGAGACGTTTAAGAAGCTAAAAATAGAAAGAGACAATCTTAGTAAAGCGTACGAGGTTCATCGAAAGCTGATGGAAGAGGTTCTAAAGGAAAATGACTTATCTTCGATTGCATACGCTCTTCATCAAATCACAAAGATACCTGTGCTCATAGAAGATGTCAATTTCAATCTAATTGCTTTCGCGGGGTTTCCAGAACAAAATGCTTCTTTTGCTTCCGATAACTTTAAAAAATGGATTCATCAAAAAAGTAAATACTTAAGAGATTTGAAAACTTTAAAGCAAACGTTATTTTTAGAATCTTTCTCTAAACAAAAAAGACTGATTACTCCGATCTATCTGGATCGAAAAATTGTCGGGTATTGCTCTTTTCTTTATGAAGAAAAAGCTCCGCAGGAAGTGGATAAGTTGATAATACAACATGGAGCGCTTGCTTGTTCGCTTTATTTGTTGAATGAGCGAACTCGCTTTAATACGGAGCAACGGATTAAGAGAAAATTTTTGGACGATATTTTATCTAAACAAATTTCTTTTGAAGAAATGACCAAGCGGGCCTATTATATAGGCTTTCAATTGAATGATCCGTACTTTATGATTGCAATCGATACTTTGCTTCAAAAACCATCAGTTGAAGAAGAGATGGGCTTTAACGATGATTTAATAAATGATATTTCCATATTTATGAAAAATCAAGGGTTAAATGCTTTATTTGGTCAAAAATCTGGAAAGGTCATCATTCTTTTATCCGAATGTCTGTTGTTAAAAAACAAGATGAATAAGGAAAACTTTTGTAAATCATTAATTGATTACTGTTCCAATAAATATCCTCAATATTTATTTAAAGTAGGAATCAGCTCAAACACCAGTTCAATAGAAGAGGCATCTCAACTGTATGAAGAGTGCCTGTCAGCGTTGAGGGTCGCCAACCGTCATCAGAAGATTATTTTCTTTGATTCCTTAGGGATTGAAGGAATCATCTTCCAAATGAAAAATATAAACCCGATTCAAAAGTTCATTTATAAAAAATTAGGAAAGTTAATTGAAGAAGATAAAAACAGAAATATGGAATTCACTAAAACACTTTATTATTACTTGAGCAACGGCAGCAATGTTCATAAAACAGCGCGTGCTATGAATTTTTCTATAAGCGGTTTGCGGTATCGGCTGCAAAAGATAAATGAAATTTTGCAAATCGATATCAATTCTCCCAGCGTAGGCTATCAGATGTTTTTGTCTCTTCGATTCCTCATCTACTGGGGGGAACTAAATATCGACCTAGATTTGCATTTAGATAAAGAGGAGATTGTTGGAGACTGAAAGATGAACAGCTTTTCTTTTTAAATAAATGGTCAAGGAGACTGGGACGGCACGTGAAATTGCAGCAGCTGCCTATATTGGAGAAATTCCGGATATAAATGGATCATTAAATATTAAGCTTGCTAAAAACATGATTCTTTCAAGCATCTGCTTTTGGTTCTCTAGGAATCAGCCGGTATTTTCTAAATCAAGACGATTATATTTTTGTCGAATGGATGCCTGTACATTTCTTCAACCCATTAACAGCAAGATTTGCCGAGTCAAGAGGAATGTAAAGAGAAGCTGTCATATGATATGTCTTCATGAATAGAAAAATCAGATATCCGAATCGTTAGCAAAAGTAGAAGAAACCTAAACGAGGTGCATACCATTATGCAGGTTATTGATGAAAAAGTGATTCAATTCGCTGACTGCCTTATGGAAGCGGAAAAAAATAGGAAAGCTGTTGAGCCGCTAACTTCTCTCGATCAAGAAATCACGGTAGAGACTGCATATAAAGTTCAATTAGTAAATATTCAACGGAAAGCTAACACTGGACAACGAATCGTAGGGAAAAAAATAGGATTAACATCCTTGGCGATGCAAAAGCTGTTAGGAGTCAATGAACCGGACTACGGTCATTTATTGGATGAAATGAAGGTGGAAAATAGAGGAGCTCTTCCTTATGAAAAGGTTCTCCAGCCAAAAGTAGAAGCAGAGATCGCCTTTGTTTTAAAGAAAGATTTAATCGGTCCAAGAGTAACAGAGCTGGATGTACTTCAAGCAACAGATTATATAGCTTCAGCCTTAGAAATTGTCGATAGCCGCATCGCCGATTGGAATATAAAATTGCAGGATACGATTGCTGACAATGCTTCTTCAGGTTTTTTTGTATTAGGTGACAAGCAAGTGGCTGTTGATTCTTTAGATTTATCAAGGATAGGAATGGTGTTATATAAAAACGGAGAGGTCATGAACACAGGAGCAGGGGCGGCAGCTTTGGGGAATCCAGCTACCTGTGTAGCCTGGCTAGCCAATAAGCTGTTTGAATACGGAATAACACTTAATGCAGGAGAGATTATTCTTTCAGGTGCTCTTTCCGCCGCCATCGATGCGGAGCCGGACGATTTTTTTCAAGCCCGTTTTGCTCATTTAGGCGAAGTAAGCGTTCGCTTTTGCTAGCAACAGTTAAAAAAGAGTGATAGAAACGGAGTGATATTCATGACTAAAGTAAACGTCGCTATTCTTGGATCAGGAAATATCGGCACAGATTTAATGTTGAAGCTGGAACGTTCCAATATTTTGCAATTAACAGCTATGATTGGGATTGATCCTGAATCAGATGGTTTGCGCCGTGCGAAAGAAAAAGGGTATACGGTTATCAGCACAGGAATCGAAGGTTTTCTTAAGAATCCGGAACTTGCTGATATCGTCTTTGATGCAACATCAGCTAAAGCGCATATCCGTCATGCAAAGCTGTTAAAGGAAGCGGGTAAGATGGTTCTTGACTTGACTCCTGCAGCTGTCGGAGCACTCGTCATCCCGTCTGTAAATCTCCATGAACAACTCGAAGAAAGGAACGTGAATCTCATTACATGCGGCGGCCAGGCGACCATTCCGATTGTCCACGCAATTAATCGGGTGAGTCGAGTTGATTATGCTGAAATTGTCGCAACCATTGCAAGTAAAAGTGCGGGACCGGGAACAAGGGCAAACATTGATGAGTTTACACAAACGACGGCACGCGGCATTGAAAAAATTGGCGGAGCCAAAAAGGGAAAAGCCATCATCATTTTAAATCCGGCGGAGCCGCCTATTATTATGAGAAATACTGTTTATGCTCTAGTAGAAGAAGCAAGTATGAATGAAAAAGCCATTGTTCAATCGATTTTAGAGATGGTGGAAACGGTCCAATCGTATGTACCGGGATACCGGATACGTACCGATCCAATCATTGATGGGAATAAAATCACTGTCTTCCTTGAAGTAGAAGGAGCAGGCGATTATTTGCCGAAATATTCTGGAAATCTTGATATTATGACGGCTGCTGCGGTAAAGGTTGCGGAAGAATTCGCAAAACATCAATTAGCAGCACAAACGGCGTAGAGGAGGAAAACCGCATGGCAAAAAAACGTGATGTATTAATTACGGAAGTAGCTTTGCGAGACGGGAGTCATGCCATTGCCCATCAATACACAGTCGATCAAGTCGCAAAAATCACCAAAGCTTTAGATGAAGCGAACGTTCCATACATCGAAGTCGCACACGGAGACGGATTGGCCGGTTCTTCTTTGCAGTATGGATTATCTCGCACAAATGAGCTCGAGCTGATTGAGGCCGCCGTGTCGGTTTGCAAGCAATCAAAAATCGCCGTCTTGCTTCTGCCGGGAATCGGCACGATGAAAGATTTAAAACATGCTGCCGAGCTTGGGGCGAAGATGGCGCGGGTTGCAACTCATGTAACAGAAGCAGACGTTTCTGCCCAGCACATTGGGCTGGCAAAAGAGCTTGGAATGGAAACAGTCGGATTTTTAATGATGGCCCACATGGCGCCAGTTGAAAAACTGGTAGAACAAGCAAAGCTGATGGAAAGCTACGGAGCGGATGTCGTTTATGTCGTTGACTCAGCAGGAGCACTTCTTCCGCATGAAGTCAGGGATAGAATTCGTGCCCTTAAGCAGCATGTAGGAGTGGAAATTGGCTTTCATGGCCATAACAACCTGTCTCTGGCCATGGCGAACAGCTTGGTTGCCATCGAAGAAGGAGCGACCCGCATTGATGGAAGTGTTCGATGTTTGGGAGCAGGGGCAGGAAATACCCAGACGGAAGTGTTGGTAGCTGTGTTGGATCGATTAGGAAAGGAAACCGGTATTGATCTTTATAAAATGATGGATCTTGCAGAAGAAATTGTGGCGCCAATGCTTCCAGCTCCCCAAGAAATTACAAGAGACAGCCTTGTGCTGGGATATGCCGGTGTTTATTCAAGCTTTCTGCTCCACACCAAGCGGATAGCCCAAAAATTAGGGATTGACTCGCGCGATATTTTTGTTGAACTCGGCAAACGCAAAGTAGTTGGCGGTCAAGAAGACATGATTGTAGACGTAGCAACAGAAATTGCGAAGAAGAGAGAAAAATCGCCAGTTTCATAAGGAGGTGTTGGGGCAATGGCAGTAAAAGTTCGTCACTATCGAAAATTTGCTGAATTGTTAAATGAAGCGGAATATGAAAAAAGGGAGATTACTCGCATCACAGAAGATATTTTGGACCTTTCTGTGGAGGAATCATACAAGATACAAAAGGAGCTCATCAAAATCAAAATAAACAGCGGTCATCGCATCATTGGTTCGAAAATGGGGCTGACAAGTCAAGCGAAAATGACGCAAATGAATGTGAAAGAACCGATTTACGGATATCTTTTTGATTATATGTTCGTTCCAAACGGCGGAGTCGTCCATTTGAGCGAATTTATACATCCGAAGGTAGAAGTGGAGATTGCTTTTATTTTAGGTGAGGACTTAGAGGGCCCAAATGTAACGAGAACACAAGTGCTGTCGGCAACAAAATATGTCGCACCGGCCTTAGAAATTATTGATAGCCGCTATAAAGATTTTAAGTTTACTTTGCCGGATGTTGTTGCAGATAACGCTTCTTCGTCAAGAGTTGTAATCGGGAGCACATTGACTCCAATCCACACGTTAAAAATTGATTTAGATTTGATAGGTGCAGCGCTTTATGTAAATGGGGAATTAAAAGCTTGCGGAGCTGGTGCAGCGGTATTAAATCATCCGGCAAATTCTGCTGCTGTTTTGGCTAATATGCTGGCGCGCAAAGGAGAGAGTTTAAAAGCGGGCGACATGATTTTAACTGGGGGCATCACTGAGGCGATCAATCTAACAGCTGGAGATACAGTAATCGGGCAATTAGATCAACTCGGAGATGTTTCGTTTAGTGTAAAAGAATAAGAATGCGGATGCCTTGCTGGCGGTATATGAGATTTCATCTATAAAATAACATTCCATTTTTAAGGAGGAATTTTGATGAATAATGTCTTGTCATATGAATATGAAATTCACCTCCCTTCAACCGCAGAAGAGGGAAAGAAGTATCCTGTTGTTTTCGCATTGCACGGCATAGGGTATGACGAACAATACATGCTTTCATTAGTGGAAGATTTAAAAGAGGAATTTATTTTAATAGGCATTAGAGGTGATCTTCCATATGAAGATGGATACGCATATTATTATTTGAAAGAATATGGAAAGCCAGAACGAAAATTGTTCGATATTAGTGTAAATAAATTAAAGAACTTTATTGAAGCTGCACTAAAAAAATACCCGATTGATTCTGACAAAGTATATTTGATTGGCTTTAGCCAAGGAGCAATCTTAAGTATGACACTCGCTTTAATATTGGGCGAAAAAATAAAAGGGATTGTTGCAATGAATGGATATATACCATCGTTTGTGAAGGAAGAATATCCATTGAAGTCTATCGAGCGGTTGTCTGTGTTTTTAACTCAAGGAGAATCAGATCATATTTTTCCTTTAAACATTGGACAGGAAAACTATGATTATTTGCGCAAACATGCAGCTTCTGTGAAGTATACCATTTATCCGGCTGGACATGAAATATCACAAGACAATCAACGAGACATCGTTTCATGGCTGCGTCAGGATGCTTACAACTACGGTCAAAATAAGACAACAAATCTCGCATGATAAAAGGCATCGATTTAATAATATTGGGGGAGGTTGATTATGATAGAAACGGGAAAGTATGCTGATGTGAAAGGAATCAAAACACATTATCACGAGGACGGGAAAGGAGAACCCCTTCTTCTTATTCATGGCTCTGGTCCCGGGGTTTCTGCATGGGCTAATTGGCGTTTAGTATTTCCGCTCCTTTCCCAGCATTTTCATCTTTATGCCCCAGATGTCGTAGGATTTGGTTATACGGAAAGGCCGAAAGATATTCAATATTCCGTGAATGTATGGGTCGAACACATGATTAACTTTGTCGAGACGATGAATCTTGAGAAGGTTTCAATCATTGGAAATTCCATGGGTGGAGCTTTAGCTCTGCATATTGCAAATCGTCGCCCTGATCTTGTTAAGAAGTTAATTTTGATGGGAAGCGCAGGGATTGAATTTCCAATTACAGAGGAACTTGATGCCGTTTGGGGATATACGCCGAGCATTGAAAATATGAAAAAAATCATTGGCATTATGTCAAATGATCCAAGCATGGGGGAAAATGACAACCTGGTCAAAATGCGCTATGAAGCTAGCATTCAGGAAGGTTTTCAAGAATCGTATTCCGCAATGTTTCCGCCGCCTAGACAAAAACATGTGAATGCTTTGGCGCTTACAGAGGAACAATTTCGGGCAATAGAAATTCCGGTTTTACTCATTCACGGAAGAGAAGACCGGGTGATCCCATTGGACAAAACAAGCTGGAAATTATCTCAAATTGTTCCTGACGCCCAACTTCATGTCTTTCCAAATTGCGGCCATTGGGTGCAAATCGAAAAAACAGAATTTTTTGCAGGTCAAGTAATAGAATTTTTGAATAAATAAGCGGATTTTTTACGTACTGCTTCCTGCTTTCAATATGTGCAAAAACCATTTTTTCTTTTCTTAACGTAATCAGAATTCGTTTAATTTAGCGAGGGGATGCTGATGATCACCGTTTGTAAAAAACATATTAAGAACGGAATAAACTTACTCAACACACCGCACGTACAAAAATTATCGCAGAAATATTGGGAGCATGAATGTATTTTTTGTGATGAACCAGCTCATTTTAAACTTTTTTATAGTACGCCTTACAGTACGTCCTATCGAAAATTCCTTTCCTTAAACAAAAATCATTCGTCGCTTACTGGTTAATTCTGAATTTAAAATAGAATCTTTTTGTTTTTAAGCCCGCGCCGGGTTTCGTTTGCTGGCCGCCCTCTGCCTATGGCAGTTTGGCTAGAGCATTCGAAGTCCGGCGTTTTAATTTATCTAAAAAACTCAATACAGGCTGAGCAGTTAATTTAAGTAAGAGAGAAGCTTTTATTTTTTAATAAAATTTTAATCTCCGTTCGATATATGAATTTGGAGATAAGCGAGATTCCCTTTTGCAGTGTCTCTGCAATATAACCCCAAATATACGCAGAGCGATTAGCCTCATCTATTTCCATTTCCATATGCGTTTACATCAGTTGAGATTAAGAAAATATGATGTCAAAAACGGTACAGTGCGCTTTTAACATTTGGAAAGAAAAATAAATTACAAACTCTGAATTAACTAGTGTTACTCTAATGGCTTCAAGCAACAACAGAGTTTTTAATAAATTCATAGTTTTCAATTGATTAGGTTTTCTTAACAACAACAAGATAGGCTGTAATCTTATTTTCCATAATGATTTTAAAAATCTATTTCTCAATTTGAGCCTGTCGGCTTTAAATATTTCTATAATAATTATTATAATTTCTATTGATTTTATGGGTATTTGCTGTTATATTATTAAAAAATGAAAATTAATTATCAATTATTGATAATTATCGAGTTTCAAATGAAGTAAGGGGGGATGAAAATGGAAGCCATACGAGCTGCAAGGGGTCCCCAGCTTCGTTGTAAAGGATGGCGGCAGGAAGCCCTATTGCGATTATTAGAAAATGTGCTAGAGAATGGGGAAAATCCTAAAGAGCTTGTCGTATATGCCGCATTAGGAAAAGCTGCTCGAAATAGGGGATCATATCAAGCGATTGTCGAGGCATTAAAAAATTTAGAGGAAGATGAAACTTTAGTAATTCAGTCTGGTAAACCGATTGGTATTTTCAAGACACATGCTTATGCTCCGCTAGTCGTTATGGCGAACTGTAATTTAGTAGGGAAATGGGCAAATAGCGAAAATTTCTATGAACTTCAAGAGAAAGGATTGATTGCCTGGGGAGGTTTAACGGCTGGAGCCTGGCAGTATATCGGTTCTCAAGGGGTTATTCAAGGAACTTATGAAATATTCGCCACTATTGCTCGCAAGTATTTTCACGGCAGTTTGGCTGGCCGCTTTATTTTAACGGCTGGTTTAGGAGGAATGGGAGGTGCACAGCCGCTCGCAGGTGTAATGGCCAACGCAGCCATCTTGTGTGTAGAAGTGGATGAAGATCGAATTGATAGACGAATAGAAACAGGATATTTGCAAAAGAAAACACACAGTTTGGATGAAGCGCTGCAATGGATTGACCAAGCGAAAAGAGATAAAAAGAGTTTATCTGTTGGATTGGTTGGCAATGCCGCCCAAGTGTATCCGGAAATTTTAAAACGGGGAATCATCCCTGATATTGTGACTGATCAAACTTCCGCTCACGATCTTGTTTATGGCTATATCCCGGAAAACTATACGATCGAGGAAGTACATGAAGCAAGAAAGCTAAACCCGAAAAAGCTGGCTGCTGATGCTCGCAAATCTATAGCAAAAGAAGTTCGGGCTATGCTGGAATTTAAGCGGCGCGGCGCCATTGTTTTTGATAACGGGAATAACATCCGGACACAGGCATCACAAGAAGGTGTACATGATGCGTTCGAAATTGACATTTTCACCGAAGCATTTTTACGTCCATTATTTAGTCGAGCAATTGGACCATTTCGTTGGATTGCTTTGTCGGGGGATCCAGAAGACATTTACAAAATAGATGACTATATTCTTGAACACTTTCCTGACAATGAAATTGCGACCAATTGGATTAGGCTGGCCAAAGAGTATGTTCCATTTCAAGGATTGCCGGCGCGTATCGGTTGGTTTGGTCACGGAGATCGTACAAAACTGGCAACAGCAGTCAATGAAATGGTGCAAAAAGGCCAATTGAGCGGTCCGATTGCATTTACTCGTGACCATCTCGATGCTGCATCGATGGCTCACCCGAATATTATGACGGAACGAATGAAAGATGGAAGTGATGCAATTGCTGATTGGCCGCTTCTGAACGCTATGCTGAATTGCTCTTCAATGGCGGATTTAGTCGCTATTCATTCAGGCGGAGGTGGCTATACCGGTTATATGACAAGCGCCGGTGTAACGATAGTAGCCGACGGTACTGAGCAAGCAAGCATGAGATTAAATCTTACGCTTGATAATGATACAGGACTCGGTGTTTTACGTTATGCTGATGCAGGATATGAAGAAGCATTGGATGAGGTTGAGAAAAAAGGATTGCGGAGAATTGACATAAAGTAGTGATCAGCAACAGATAAATAGATTAGGAGGAATGATGGTTGTGCGTCAATTAACGAAAGACGACGTATTGGCCGCTGTAAAAGGAGGATCAGTCTTTGCTTCCGGCGGCGGCGGTTGGGTTGATCATGGTCTGGAAATTGGCATGGCGGCCATTGCAGTAGGAAAGCCGAAGTTAGTTTCTGTCGATGAATTGCAGGATGATGACATTATTGTCACTGCAACTGCCATCGGTGCTCCAGCGGGAACAACTGATTGGCAAATGCTTGGAAAAGATTATATAAAAGCAGTGCAGCTTGTACAAGAAAACTATAATGGAAAAGTTGTCGGTTTGATGACCCCGCAAAACGGAATGTCCAGCAGCATTAATGGTTGGCTTCCAGCCGCAGCACTTGATTTGGTTGTGGTTGATGCTACTGGGGATATGCGTGCTCATCCGACTGGTAAGATGGGGGCAATGGGGCTTGCTGGACGTTTGGATTTTGAAACGGTGCAGGCCGTTGCCGGAGGAAAACCAGAAACTGGATCGTACATTGAATTAGTAGTCAAAGGGACGCCTGCGAAAACATCAAATATTTTGCGGACAGCATCAGATATGTCTGGAGGATTTATCGCTTGCGCGCGGCATCCTGTACCTGCTAGTTATGTGAAGCAGCATGCGGCTATCGGCGGCATAAGCCGAGCGTTAGAGCTTGGGTACGCGATTATGAATGCGGAACCGAAGGGGGCTGAAGCGGTAATAGAAACGATTTGTCAGACGACAAAAGGATATATTGTAGGAAGCGGAAAAGTTGTCAAAAAAGATGTCCATTACAAAGGCGCCTTTGATATCGGTACAATTTTGGTTGAAGGAGAGGGGAAAAAACTCACCCTTCATGTCATGAATGAGTATATGGCTGTAGATGACGAAAGAGGCAACAGGTTGACAACATATCCAGACGTCATTACAACACTCAATCCAAATACAGGGGAACCTGTCAGCGTTGGACATGTAGAAGAAGGAATGGACATCATTGTATTTAGCATTAACAAATCAAATATTCCATTGAGTTCTAGTGTGAAGGATCCTTTAGTTTACCCAGAGGTTGAGCAAGCATTAGGTATCAGTATTGCTGATTATGCTTTGGCAACTGATGAGAGTTAAGACAAAGCCAGCTGGAAGGTGTAGTGAATGTCGCTAAATGGTTCGCAAACGTTAAAAAAAGCGTTAGACATTTTATTTGTCCTAGGAGAAGCAGAAACACCATTATCTGTAAGTGAAATTGCTCAACGAGCCTCAATTCCGGAGAGCACTGTCTATCGTTTATTGCAAACGTTAGAGAATAACGGAATTATTGAGAGGAAATCTAAAGGACAAATAACTCTTGGTTTACGCATTCTAGAATTAGCCCGCAGTCTAACGCAACAAATGGATCGTTATTTAAACGTAATTGCACGTCCGATAATGGAGAAAATTACTGAGAAAACGAATGAAACATCGATTCTAGCAGTTCGTTCAGGGATTGAAGTAATTTGTATAGAAAGTATCGCAAGCTCGCGCTTAATTCGATTTGCCATTGAGAATGGAAGATTGCTGCCTCTTCATCGGGGGGCATCTGGAAAAATTATTCTCGCATATGAAAATGAAAAAATAGTAGAACAAGTATTGCAAAAACTTTCGAGTGAACAGGAGAAGAAGCAGCTCATTTCTGAATTAGAAAAAATTAGGAAGCAAGGGTACTGTATAACGATAGGAGAAGTAGATTCGGACATTTGCGGAATTTCAGCGCCTATCTTCAATTACCAGGGACGAGTTGTAGCGAGTTTGACTGTCGCAGGGCCTGTTGAACGGATTGACTTAGAAGCAAGAGAGAACATCGTTAGTGTAATAACGGATGCTGCTCATCAAGTATCGCAAAAATTTATCGAAACAGCTACTTTTTGATCATGGTCAGGAAGAGGGAGTGCAAATGGAGCAGAAAGTGTATGATCTCGTAATTGAGGGAAATATCGTGCTCCCTGATCGGGTGCTATATAATGGTTCAGTTGCTATCAAAGATGGAAAGATCGCATCTGTTTCTAAAATCAGCCATGAACGGAGATCACATAAAGTTTTGAAAGCTCATGGAAAATATGTTCTTCCAGGAGCGATTGACGCTCATGTTCATAGCTACAGCGCTTTGACAGAAGGCTTTACAGCCGCCACCCGCTCTGCTGCTGCAGGGGGAGTAACCACGATTATCGAAATGCCGTATGATGCTGATCAACTTATATGCACAAAAGAAAGATATGCCGCAAAAAAACAAAAGCTGTCCCAAGAGGCAGTAGTGGATGTAGCGATGCTGGCAACGATTAAACCGAAAAACGGGCTTGATCAAATTCCTCTTCTTGCTGAAGAAGGAGCATGCGGCTTCAAAGTTTCTATGTTTAATACGGATTCCGTCCGTTTTCCACGCATTGATGACGGTGAGCTGTTGGAAGCTTTTTCTCTCATAGCGAAAACCGGTTGTCCAGTTGGTGTTCATGCAGAAACGGACGAAATTGTTAGAAAATATATAGAAAAATACAAACAAAAAGGAGAGACAGACCCACGCGCTCATTGCTGGAGTCGTCCGAAAGTCGCAGAGTCTACCGCGGTTTTAACGGCGTTAGAACTAGCTTACTGGACTGGAGTTCACTTACACATATATCACTGTACGTTTCCGCGCATTTTTGAGCTGGTTCAATGGTTCCGCCAACAAGGCACTAAAGTGACCGCAGAGACGTGCACTCACTATTTGATTTTATCCGAAGAAGATATGCCTTCCTTGCACGCAAGGGGAAAAATAAATCCGCCGTTGCGGACAAAGGAAGATGTGGAACAATTATGGATTCAGCTTTCACAAGGAATGATCGATTTGGTCACTTCAGATCACGCTCCTTGGACGATTGACCGAAAAAATCATGCGGATATTTTCCAAAACTCATCAGGGGCCCCGGGAGTTGAAACGCTGTTGCCGCTGCTTTACAGCGAAGGGGTTGCAAAAGGAAGAATATCTATGCTTACACTTGTCCATCTACTTAGTGAGAATCCAGCCAAGACGTTTGGTTTATCGCACTGTAAAGGAAGGATAGAGGAAGGGATGGATGCTGATTTAGTGGTATTAGATCCCAACCAAAGCTGGGTATTAAATGAGTCTGAGTTGCACTCTCATGCCGGATGGAGTCCTTATCATGGTTTTACTGTTCAAGGGAAAATTATTAACACATTTGTAAGAGGAAAGCTTGTATATGATGGAACAGTCATCGGAAATCCGGGTGATGGCAAGTTCATCCACGCAGAGCACGATGCGGTTAAAAAATCATTGCAAAGCGATACAGTGAGGTGCTCTGTTCAATGAGAGTCAATACTGAGCGTTTGAAAGAAGATATTGAAGCTTTGGCTAATTTTGTCGACAAAAGTCAGATTGGTTGGACAAGAAGGGCCTTTACACCGTTTTACGAAGAGGCAAGGGGCTGGCTCAAGGATAAAATGAAATCATTAAATTTAGAGGTTAATGTTGATGCCGCAGCCAATGTGATTGGAACTCTTCCCGGAAAAGAAAAGCATCTTCCTGTCATCATGATCGGTTCTCATATTGATACCGTCAAAGGCGGCGGAAGATTTGACGGCATCATCGGGGTTGTCGCCGGTCTAGAGATTGTTCGTTTGCTTAAAGAAAATGGGATACAGCTGCGTCATCCGTTGCAAGTGGTTGATTTTACAGCGGAAGAACCAAGTGAGTTTGGCATTTCAACGATCGGCAGTCGAGGAATGGTGAATAATTTGCCGGAAACAATGCTGCTTAGGAAAGATTTGCAAGGAATTACGCTGCGGGAAGCATTAAAGAGATCTGGAGGAAATCCAGAGCGATTGACGCTTGAAGCGCGTAAACCGGGAGATGTAGCTCTATATTTAGAATTGCACATTGAACAAGGTCCGGTGCTTGAGCAGACAAACCATCAGCTTGGTGTTGTTCGAGGCATTGCAGGTATTCAGCGTTATCGCCTCACTGTTGAAGGGGAACCGAATCATGCTGGAACAACACCTATGAACCTAAGAAAAGATGCGCTTACTGCAGCTGCTGAGATCATTCTTTGTTTCGAACAGCTTTGCCAGGAAACCTACACGGAAGAAGTTGTAGGAACCGTTGGAAAACTCATGAATGAACCGAATGCAGCGAATGTCATACCAGGAAAGGTGACTTGCGAACTAGAGATTCGCTCGTTGGATAAAGATATTCAAGACATGATCATAACTCAGCTCCATCATGCTGCCTTGCAAATTTCAAAGCGACGCGGGGTTTCTGTTCAATTTGACTGCTTGTCACAATCAGAACCGATTCTTGTACAAAATAATGTCCGCAGTGTAATTGAGCAGGCATGCAAAGAGGTGGCACCCACGATGTTTTTATCGAGCGGTGCCGGCCATGATGCCAATCAAATAGCTCGTATTGCTCCAATCGGTATGATCTTTGTGCCGAGTAAAAACGGCAGAAGCCACTGTCCTGAAGAATGGACTGATTATGAAGATGTCGCTTTAGGTGTGCAAGCATTGTTGAAGGCGTTGCTGCTGTTTGACCAGCAGCTGGACTAAAATGCCGGTAAAAAAATGAAAAAACGAAAGTGTGGATAGGGATGGAGTACTTAAAAGACACCGTGACCTATATTTTTGAAAATTCAGATCGTTTTTTGGAGGCTTTGCAGGTTCATTTGGGGCTTAGTTTTATCGCGTTATTGATATCAATGTTAATTTGTATTCCATTGGGGATCGTATGTGCCAAAAAGCCAAAGCTTTCAGGATTGATTATGAATGTATTCAATTCTTTACGAGTTATTCCTAGCTTGGCTATTATTGTGATCATATTGCCAATCATGGGAATGGGATTTTATCCTGCATTAATCGCTTTGATCATTCTGGCATGTCCGCCGATTACGATCAATACCTTTTTAGGATTTCGAGGAATTGATTCTTCCATTATTGAAGCTGCGTCTGGTATGGGGATGGACAGCAAACAAATTTTGACCAAAATAGAAATTCCTCTCGCTCTTCCAGTCATCATTGCTGGCTGTCGAACAGCTGCAGTAGAGATTATTGCTAGCGCAACCTTAGCTGCCTTTATTGGAGGCGGAGGATTAGGAACATTCATTGTTAACGGAATGGGAATGTATAACATTCCTCTGTTGCTAGTCGGAGCATTGCCAGTTGCTTTTTTGGCTATCTGTTCCGAAGTTTGCTTCGCAGCTGTAGAGCGTTTGGTCACGCGCTATCAAAGGGATTAGAGGAAAACGTAAGTTGATTGATCTGAATACTATGTATTTTACTTTCTGTTATGAAAATAGGAGGAATTATCATGAAAAAAAGACTTATTCTTTTATTTACTTTAGTCGTTTTACTAATATCCACGGCTGCTTGCGGCGGTCAAAAAGAATCAGAAAACACAAGTGATAAAAATGAGACGACTATCAAAGTTGGATCGAAAAACTTTACAGAATCGCTTATTTTAGGAGAGATTTATTCTCTAGCTTTGGAGGAAGCTGGTTATAAAGTTGAAAGAAAATTAAATTTAGGCGGTACAATGGTTGCTCATACAGCATTGAAAGAGGGAGAAATTGATATGTATCCGGAATATACGGGTACAGGGCTAATCAATGTTTTACAAGAAAAACCTATGTCTGATCCGCAAAAAGTATATGATCTTGTATCCCAAAAATATAAAGAGAAGTTTAATCTTGTTTGGCTAGAACCAACAGATGTAAACAACTCCCAAGCTTTAGTCACGACAAAAAAAGTAGCAGAAAAGTACGGAGTAACGACTTTGTCGAAATTGGCGGAAGTCGCTCCAAAATTAAGACTGGCGGCAGTTCCAGAATTTGAAGAACGCGATGACGGTTTAAAAGGTTTGCAAAAATTTTACGGCGGGTTTCAGTTTAAATCGGTGCAATTATTTGACTACGGAATTAAATATCGCGTAATCCTTAATGATGAAGCGGATGTGACAGTCGGATTTACGACTGACGGCGATTTGACTAATGAGGAATTGGTACTGCTTGAGGACGACAAAAAGTTTTGGCCTCCATATTATGTAGCACCTGTCATTCGTGAAGAAACTTTGGAAAAAGATCCGAAAATTGAGGAAGTGCTGAATAAAGTTTCCAAACACTTGAATAATAAGGTTGTGCAAAATTTGAATGCTGAGGTTGATATTCAAAAACGTGAATACACTGAAGTAGCAAAAGAGTTCCTTGAAGAAAAAGGCATTATTAAAAAGTAATTATGCCTAAATCCGAGTGAAACCAGGAACTTTCAAAGGCGGTGGTTTCGTGTCAAACATAATCATTCAGTTTGATAAGGTGAGCAAGACGTTCCCTAAAGCCAGCAAGCCTTCTGTCTATGAAACTAGCTTATCAATAGAAGAAGGAAGCTTCATCACCATTTTGGGAACATCGGGATCAGGAAAGACGACATTATTAAAAATGATAAACAGAATTCATGAGCCTTCATCAGGAAAAATTTTTGTTCAAGGAGAAGATATTACAAAAGTTCCAGTGACACAACTTAGGCGTAAAATAGGATATGTCATTCAGCAAATCGGTCTGTTTCCTCATATGACTGTCAAAGAAAATATAGCAACAGTGCCGAGAATTTTGAAATGGGATGGAGAAAAGATCAACGAGCGCGTAGACTTTCTTTTAAGGCTTGTTCATCTGCCGCCTGAGGATTTTCGTGATCGATATCCAAGACAATTGTCTGGAGGGCAGCAACAGCGAGTGGGGATTGCCAGAGCGATGGCTAGTGATCCAGATATTTTATTAATGGATGAACCTTTTGGTGCAATTGACGCCATTACCCGTTCCAGTTTACAGGATGAACTGCTGGCAATTCAAAAAAAGATGCGCAAAACGATTCTTTTTGTGACACATGATATTGAGGAGGCGCTCAAGCTAGGGGACAAAATTATTGTGATGAATGAAGGAAAAGTCCAGCAATTTGATACGCCGATTAACATCCTTATGAACCCAGCTAATGAATTTGTCAGCCAACTTGTTAAATCAGACGATGTTTTCCAATTACTTTCTTTTTTGAATGCAGAAAAAGCAATGGTTCCGTTGCAAGGGGAAATGCATGAAAAAAGTGTGGAAGTTTCAACGGAAACAAATCTTAAAACGGTTCTTTCTCTGTTGCTGAAAAAGGATATAGACAATGTGGTTGTCGTCGACAATCAAAACAAACCTGTAGGACAAATTGGTCTGGATCAATTGAAAATAAAGGATCAGGATTCCTTATATTCGGTAAGCAGGTGAAGCCTATGGTAAATTATATTACTAATTATTATGACACTATTTTGGCGCTGTTTCTTGATCACCTTCGCTTGACGTTTGGTACGCTGGCAATTGCCCTATTATTTGCTCTTCCAGTAGGTTATCTTTTGACTCGCTGGAAGAGTCTTTCTGTACTGGTATTGTCAATATTGGGAATTATTTATGTTATTCCCAGCATGGCATTTTTTGCTTTGCTCATTCCTTTTTTAGGATTGGGCATGAAGCCGGCTATCTTTGCGCTTGTCGCTTACAGTCAGCTGATTTTGGTGCGTAATGTAATGGTTGGTTTTCAATCAATTGATCAAGCGATTATTGAGGCGGGTAAGGGAATGGGGCTTAATTGGTTTCATTTATTTTGGAAAATAGAGTTGCCTCTAGCGTTGCCAATTATTCTTGGCGGCGTACGGATTGCAGCTGTTGCGATTATTGGCATTGGAACGATTGCAGCATGGATAAACGCCGGCGGCTTAGGAGTTCTTTTATTTGAAGGTCTTTACCAAAATTCAACTCATAAGATTATCATTGGGACTATACTCGTTTCCACCTTAGCGCTCATAACGAACTATATTTTGTTAAGACTTGAGAACCGTTTGGCATTAAAAGCGAAAGGGCAGCTATAAAACATTCATAAAAGAGAGGGTTTTTCATGGGGCAACAAACAATTATCCTCGATGGTAAGTCACTCACGATTCAACAAGTTGCTCAAGTTGCTGAACAAAAGGCTGAAGTAGAAATCAGCCAGGAGGCTATGGAACGGCTTCGTGCTGCCAGAGAGTTAGTGTTGAATTGGGATTCGGTCCATGCCCCTGTTTATGGATTTAATACAGGGGTTGGGATTAATAAAGATCGTCAGGTGCATGAAAAACAATATGAGCAATTCAATAGAAGTTTAATTTTTTCCCACTGTATTGGTGTAAAGCCGGAAGCAGATGAGAAGACGGTTAGAGCCGCGATGCTCATTCGTTTAAATACATTGTTATTAGGTTATACCGGCGTACAGCCGGAAATAGCACAAATGTACAAACGCTTTTTAAATGAGGGAATTCATCCGGTCATACCAGAAAGAGCCTCTGTTGGGGCAGCGGATTTGGGAAATCTAGCTCATATCGGATTAGCTATGATCGGCGAGGGAGAAGTCATTTATCGGGGAAAAAGAATGAATGCAAGCGAGGCGCTGAAGAAGGCGGGCATAAAATCGATTGTTCTCGGTCCGAAAGATGGCTTAGCCATTGCCAGCTCTAATGCTTTTGCTGCAGCCAAGGCATCGCTGCTGCTGAATGAAGTTAAACAATTAATCGACTTGTCCGACATTGTATTTGCTCTTTCTCTCGAAGGGTTGAACGGCAATATTTCCCCTTTAGATGAGTCTGTTTTAAGAATACGGCCTTTCCCTGGAAATTTAGCAAGTGCCGGATTAATAAAGGCTTGTCTTGAAGGAAGCTATTTGTCGTTGCAGCACTTAAATCGGCCGCTTCAGGATCCGCTAAGCTTCAGAGGAGCTTTTGCCGTGCACGGCGCTGTTAGGGATGCGATCGATTATACTGAACAAAATCTGCTCATACAATTAAATTCAAGCGATGATAATCCATGTGTTCTGGTGGATGAACAGCGGATATTGTCATGTTCCAATTACGAAGTAACAACTTGGGTGCTGGCAATTGAAATGCTTGGACAGGCTCTTGCACATTTGTCCAAAATATCTTGTTTCCGTACGATCAAATTGTCATCACCCAATTTTTCAGGACTGCCGCGCTTTTTATCTCCTGATAATGGCCAAAACGTATTGGCTTTTAGTACAATTCAAAAAACCTTTGCGGCGCTTGACGCAGAAATTCGCCATCTGTCTAATCCAATAAATGCTGATTTTATAGCGTTATCAGGGGAAATTGAAGATCATGCCAACAATTCTGTTCAAGTGGTTGACAAAACAGCAAAAATAGTTGATAACTTGTATTACATTTTGGGAATAGAAGCGATGCATGCTGCTCAGGCGATTGATTTGAGAAAAGATATAAGTCTTGGTCATGGAACGGAATTGGCATATAAGATGATCAGGCAGGAAGTCCCTTTTTTAGATGCTGACAGAAACCTGTCAGTTGATATTGAGAAAATGTACAAGTTGTTGAAGTCAGGAGAAATTTGCCGTGCAGTAAGAGACAAATTAGGGGGAAATTTGTTGGGGCGTTATGAGGTGTCATAATGATCAAGATTAATGTACAGCGATTGATGAAACATATAAAAGATTTGAGTAAATTTGGTCACGACCCTAATGGAGGCGTGACCAGATTTCCTTTTACAGCCGAGGAACGCGAAGCTAAACGATACATAGTACACTTGATGAAACAAATAGGCTTAGAGATTTACGAAGATGAAATAGGAAATTTATTCGGAAAACGTGTAGGCACTGATTCTGCTTTGCCGTCAATTTTAATCGGCTCCCATTTGGATACAGTGAAAAATGGCGGTATGTTTGATGGTGCCCTAGGGGTATTAGCCGGTATAGAAATATTACAGACGATGATGGAGCAAGGCATTCAAACGAGGCATTCCATTTCAGTTGCGGCATTTACTGATGAAGAAGGAGTGCGATTCTCAACCGGAATGCTTGGCAGCCGGGCATTGACGGGGGAATTGCAAGAAGAAGAGCTGTTTCAGTATAAGGATGAAAATGGCATAAGCATTGCTGATGCGATGGTGCAATGTGGATATAATCCGAAATTAGTGCACCGTGCGCGACGTTGCTCTAAAGAATTCAAAGCTTTTCTCGAGCTGCATATTGAACAAGGAAAAGTGCTTGAAAGTGAACAAGCACCTGTAGGAATCGTTACTGGCATTGTAGGTGTCAAATGGTTAAAGGTAACCATTAGAGGAGAAGAGGGACATGCAGGAACGACACCAATGGCGATGCGAAAAGATCCAGTTACAGTAGCCGCCCGCTTAATTGATTTTGTGGAACAAAAAGCACAGCAGAGCGACGGATTGCGAGCAACCGTTGGAAGTATCCGCGTGTTCCCCGGGAGTATAAACGTCATTCCGCGTGAAGTGGAATTATTTTTCGATATTCGTCATCTATCTTGGGAGCTTATTTGTCAAATGGAAGATGATATCCAAATGTTTTTATCTGCATGCTGCAATACAAAAGGCATGACTTTTACAGTAGAAGCGACTCATGAGCTAAAACCGGTTAGCTGCTCTCCTGTATTAATCGAAGCGATACAAACAGCAGCGAAACGAACAGGGACAAAATTTCTGATGCTGCCAAGCGGAGCGGCTCATGATGCTATGATATTAGCTTCTTTAACAAAAATCGGAATGGTATTTGTCCGGTCAAAAGGCGGCATCAGCCATAGTCCATTAGAGTGGTCGGATGCTGATGATATTGAAGCAGCCGCCAATATACTGCTGCACGCTCTTTTAGATATCGCCGAAGCTGAAAAAATATGAAAAGATAACATGATCTAGAGAGATTTTTTAACAATTTAGGTTTTGCCGACGAGTAAATAGTTAGAATATCATTTTGGTTAAAGTTGCAAAAAATCGTATATAGATTTTCTTCTCGGCTGACGGCTTCTTCGCCTTTGGCATTCCGCTTAAAGCCTCTGAACCCCAACGCTTAGTTCATGGAAAGAGGCCGCTCAGCAAGGAGAACAATCATGCAGCCATGCGAAGCGGCCTGAAGAAGCTGCTCAATGCATCGCTTTATGGTGAACAGAAAAAACACATTTCTATGGAAGCGGATCTATCATTATTTTTCAATAAGATTGTCAATACAACACTTGCGCTCTTGGCGATCTTCGCTTCGGTGTGCCTCGGACTCATTTAGCTTCTTTTGAGAGTCCTTAAAAAATAATTTGTTTTTTCCTCTTGTCATCATCATTCGAAACTATCTTCTTTACCACAATTGATTTATTCTAGGTGCAAAAACCTTTAAAGGGGCTGTCCAGAAAGTCAAAATCCACTGAAAACGAAACATCATAAGCATTGATATATCAACGTTTCTAAAACATCAAAGGGGCGTCTATAAGCCGGAAAAATCGACTTATTAGACAGCCCCCATGTTGTTTTTTGATCTTACTCTGCGTATGAATACGTAATTTAACATGCCAAATTTCTGCTGCAATCCAGTTCCGGCAGGTTGGTCACAACGCTTTCAACGAGAATAACGGTCAGCTTGCTGGAAACGTAAAACTTGAAAGCTAATACACAAACTGCTTAGCGCAGGTACGGCTGTCATTGTGACGGATCACTTGCATCCGGGGGAATGCTTTCCCGGATCAGACCCGGTAAATATCGTCACAACTTGTCTGTTCTTATAAAAGTTTATGACTGCTCGGTCTTGACATTGCGGAACCGATTCAAGCCGACGCGGCGGCAAAAGCTGCCGAAATCCTCACCAGGCTCACGCTCGCGAACGAACGTCTCGAGTACAGGTCGGACGGTGTCGACCAGTTGATCGAACGGTACAGTTTCCGTGAATCGTTCGTTTAGTGCTGTGCCGAGTGAATTTCCGCCTAAAAAAATATCATACTTGCCAGGTGCACGGCCGATAAAAGCGATGTTGGCGTTGTACGGGCGCGCACAGCCGTTTGAGCATCCAGTCATGCGGACGGTGATGGTCTCGTCCGAGAGGCCAAGCTCATGAAACAGCTGCTCAAACTGTGGCAACAGATCGGGCAGAGCCCGCTCCGACTCGGCCAGCGCAAGTCCGCAGGTCGGCAGGGCTACACATGCCATTGTATTTTTTCGGACTGTTGATAGCTCATGTGGAAGCGGCACTCCCACAGAGCGCAATCGCTCTTCAATCGCCGGTCGAAATTCGTCTGGAATGCCGCTCAGGATCACATTTTGCTGCGTGGTGAGGCGAACGGTCGGACGAAATTCGCGCACAATGTTTTGAAGTGCCGATTTCAATTTCATGGTTTCAGTATCTTTAATACGACCATATGGAACGAACAGGCCAAGGTAGCTTATCCCGTCACGCTCACGGTGCCAGCCGAGATGGTCGTGCCCGTTGTGCCATTCCAGCTTTCTCGGTGGCTCTAAAGTACGCCCAAGCCTTGTCTCAACCTCTTGCCGGAACCAATCCAGTCCTCGCCGGTCGATTAAATATTTCATGCGGGCAAAACGGCGGTTTGAGCGATCTCCGAAGTCCCGTTCGATGGTCACAATGGCTACGCAAGTATCAAGGATTGTGTCTACGACATCCTTCCTGGGCACATAGCAAAGCGGACTCGCTAGCCTCGGATAAGTTGCCTGAACGACCGCCGTTCGTCCCATACCGCCGCCTACCAGCACAGTATAGCCAGCAACGTGTCCGTTCTCGATATGTGCCACAAGTCCGATGTCATTGTCGTACACATCGATGCAGTTATCTCCTTCCGGTACCATCGCAACCTTGAACTTACGCGGGAGGTATACATCACCGTACAGCGGCTCCTCAGTCTCTCCATCAGAAAGCTGAACCGGTTCGCCGTCAAGCCAGATTTCGTGATACGCATTTGTCTTAGGACTCAGCCGATCAGTCAGTGCAAGCAGATCTTCCCGCATCTCGGCGCGGAACGGCTCATCGCCTGGCTTTGCGCAACAGATGATGTTCCGCCCCGAATCGCCGCAGGCGCCAAGTGTTGTGATTAGTGATTCGTTCAGCCTTTTTATGGTAGCCTTCAAGTTCCCTTTCAGTATGCCGTGAAGTTGGATGGTTTGACGCGTCGTAATGCGCAGCGTCCCGTATTCCGAATATTCATCGGCTAAGCGATCGAACACCAAATATTGATCCGGATTCAACACCCCACCTGGTATTCGGGCACGCACCATCATCGAGTAATGCTTCTCTTTGCCTTCTTTCAAAAGCTTGTGCCGCAAATCCCGGTCGTCCTGCTGGTAAACACCGTGAAACTTCAATACCTGTACATTTTCTTCCGAAAACATCGGTTTGCCATCTTGAAGAGCTTCCTTGATTGTCCCTCGTAAATAGCGGCTTTGTCGCTTAATCACTTCGATTTTTGATTCTTTTTTGTTTTGAGTAGACAAATACAATCACTCCTCCCTGAATTCTGATTTGTTTACTATGATATAAAGAAAAAGACGAAAACACACCATCCAAAAGGACGTCAATTTGACCCATCCACTACAAAACTTGTTATATTTTTCAGCCGATCTATATGGTAAGCTGTTAGGAGCAGTCATCAAGAAAGGAGGCGTCTCCATGCTGGGAAATGTGTGCGGATCAGATTCAGGATTTGTGAAATCTGCGTTTGCAGGATCAGGGAAAAAATCGTTCTAGAGGATACAGATTTAATTAACACGCAAAAAAAATAAACGAATGGAATTTCTTTTTTTGCTGTAAAAGTCAGCAGGATAAACATGGTTCCTACGTTCGATAACGCAGAGCTAAAAATACATATTTGTACACTCATTTTCCCCATTAACCCCCTTCCCATCACCAAGATTGAGTAAGAACCATAAACATGTACATTTTTGACTGTTTAAGAGTGTACATGTTTTTTTCTCTTTAAGTGATTTTGATATGTACAATATTAATCAAGGTCGCGCATTATCCAATCTCTTTTATGCATTCTTAAACTAGCATTTCATTTCTGCCGATTCACCCCGCACCTTTAAATGTAATGAAGGGGGGAGAAATCAGGTTTTTTTATCATGGTATTCTTGAAATACCTTCCTGTATTGTAATAAAATGAAAATAGATTCATAGAACTTTAGTTCTATCAGGAGGTGGTATTTGGAAAAACTTAGGGCTTTTGATATGTGGTCAGGGAAATGAGGATTTCCTTTTTCAATCGGCATGATCCGGTAAGGAAGGGAATTTGCAAACCCTAAAACTTGTGAAAAATGTGCTTGCCCTCATAACAGTGTGTGCATGCTGCAGACAGCTGGCAGAAAACTATATGATTGATCAAATAGTCACTAAATTCAGGTAAAGAGGCATTTGGCAAATAGAACATTTGAAAGAAGAGGGCTGATTTTTATAATGAGATATTTTTGTAATTTAAGGCTTAAGCTGACCTCATGATCATGGTAATTGCCGCATGACAAATATGCTCCTGTTCCATGAAGCTTGTACATATCATGGTTTGAAAAAGAGCCAATCACAAAATAAGCAATTTCTTTTATAAAATAATTTCGAATTTTTTCGATATGATAAAAATAGGACTAAAAAATGATACAATGAAAGCGATTATAAAATTGGGAGGGGAAATGAAATGAAAGCAGCAAGATGGCACAACGCTAGAGACATTCGAGTAGAGGAAGTAGAAGAACCGAAAGCAGGGAAAGGAAAAGTAAAAATTAAAGTAGAATGGGCAGGAATTTGCGGAAGCGATTTACACGAATATGCGGCAGGTCCAATTTTTGTTCCTGTTCAAGAGCCTCATCCTGTCAGTAAAGATGTGGCGCCAATTATCATGGGCCACGAATTTTCTGGTCAAGTAGTTGAAGTTGGAGAAGGCGTTACGAAAGTAAAGGTTGGGGATCCTGTCGTTGTAGAACCTATTCTTCGCTGTGGGGAATGTCCAGCTTGTAAAAAAGGTAAGTACAATCTTTGCGAATCTTTAGGATTCCACGGTTTATCCGGTGGCGGCGGCGGATTCTCTGAGTATACTGTCGTTGATGAGCATATGGTGCATAAAATGCCTGAAGGTCTTTCTTATGAACAAGGAGCATTGGTGGAGCCTGCGGCTGTAGCCTTGCATGCTGTTAGATTAAGCAAAATCAAACCTGGTGATAAAGCCGCTGTGTTTGGAACAGGTCCTATAGGTCTTCTTGTGATTGAAGCATTAAAAGCAGCTGGCACTTCAGAAATTTATGCAGTAGAAGTTTCCAAAGAACGTTTGCAAAAAGCGAAAGAACTCGGTGCTACATCTGTCATCAATCCAATAGAGGAAGATCCGGTTCAAAAGCTTCATGAATTAACCGATGGCGGAGTCGACGTTGCATTTGAAGTAACGGGAATACCGGCTGTTTTACAACAAGCTATTGACAGCACTGCATTTGAAGGAGAAACAGTCATCGTTAGCATATGGGAAAAAGAAGCGGGCATTCAGCCAAATAATATCGTATTAAAAGAAAGAAACGTAAAAGGAATTATTGCATACCGCGATATCTTCCCTGCTGTAATGGAATTAATGAAACGAGGCTACTTCCAAGCAGAAAAACTCGTTACGAAACGAATTAAGCTAGATGATATTGTAGCAGAAGGATTTGAAACGCTGATAAAAGAAAAAGACCAAGTGAAAATTTTGGTAAAACCAGAATAAACATTTAAACAGAGTAGGGAGAAAACGGTGCGGACAAGCTGAAGCTTCAATAGATGGATGCAATGCGAAAAACGCGTGCACCGTTTGGCAAGCAGGGAGAAAGTTGCAGGGGATTTGCCGATGCTTGAAAATACATACAAACAAATAAGTAAGGTTAAATCCCCTCTCTCTATCCAAATTTTTTCATGAGCCTTTATCATTCCATAAAAATTCCGTTGGTTCAAAAACATGTAAATACGTTAAGACATCGGTACTTGGGGGATAATTTTGCCTTCGATACGTTCAAAGATGTCATCTAAATCAGCGCCAGTTATGGTTAGTCCATGGTTTTTAAGACCAATAATAGCTTTAGAAGGCTCTTTTGAAGCTCGGACAAGTTCAGCCACTGTTTTTGCAAGTTCAATTGTTCCACAAGGATAGTTAATCTCTGTAGCCTTTATGCCGTCCATCCAAGCATGAACATGTACAATTGCTCCTACCTCCGGGTGCTCTTTATAAATCATCCAGTGCTCAATAGCGTCGACAGATGCCCTTTTTGGTGTTATATTCGGAGGAACGCTTACTTTCATGGCATTTTTATCAGGATCGTATCCACTTATTAAGAGAAAATCTTCACCAACTGTTTTCATATCTGCTTTGTTAATTCCGCTTGCACTCATCCAAAAGCTTTCACTGTCCCGTCTGGCACTGAGGTTTCCATAGCTTAGACCTCCTAATCCGTAAAGTTTTTTTAGATGACGGAGATCACGAGGTGTAAGATATTCCTCCAATGGAAATGGGGCGGGAAGTAAATTCATGCGGTCAAGCTTTTTTCCGGATTCGCTTAATGATCTCGTAATCTCATCTCCGTTCCACATCTCTTCCGGAAGATCATCATAAAAATTATTGTCAATGACTAACTGCGAAGCTGCGAGCGGTTCCAATCTTTCAAAAATTTGTTTAAAAAATGTTGCTGCTTCTCCTTTTCTATACTCCAATTTATAAAAACCTTGTTCAGGTGTAAGAAAATAAATATCTGTTGTTTCATTATCGTTATGTAAGATATACATTAAATGATTTGCTAAAGACCTGATTAAATACGGATAGGCTGATTTGTGTATGTTTTCGGATTTTTCCGATGTTTCCATAACAGAAACGACAAACGTTGCTTGGGCCTTTCTTCGGTAGGGCCGTGGTTTTTCAGGATCAATAAAATGAAACACAAGTTTTATATTTTCTTCAGGAATGTGATAAAACATATAGCCTCTTGATATAAACTCCTTTTTTATTCCTTCCGCAAGCCAATTTAAAAAGGGAGTTTGCTTGTTTCCATTCATTGTAAAAGTTTTCACGCTGTTTCCCTCCAAACTAGTGTTTTTGTATGAAAAATAGAATTTAAGGTTCTAAAACTACCTTAATGATGGAACCTTTCCTTTTGTTAATAACAGTGCTCAAGGCATCACGGTAATTTTCCAGAGGAAATCGGTGTGTGACTAATGGGGCTAAATCCACCTTTCCATTGCGCATTAATTCAATGGCAATTTGTAACGTTCGCATCTTCTTTTCTTGATATTCATCGGTACTGTATGCAAAGCTTCCTTTAATATCCAGCTCATTAAGCCAAACGGTTGTGCAATCGACACCGTCAATGATTCCTGCTAAACCTAATAGAACGATTTTTCCTCCATGTCTAGCAAAACGGAGCGCATCATTTATGCTTTGCTTATTGCCGACGCATTCAAAAATAAGGTCGGCTCCACCTTGTACAACGGGATCGCCAAAGATCGGCTCTAACACGCTTGCATAAAGAGATTTGGCCGTTTCGTAAATATAATTTTTATTTTTTGTAAGATAAATGATTTCATCTGCACCATAGCGGGAAGCAAGCTGTGCTTGAAAGGCGTGTTTTGCCAAAATGACAATTCGGCAGGGAATTTCAAGCGCTCTCATCGCGGCGACAACGCAAATCCCTATTGTACCGGCTCCAATGACAAGTACCGTATCATCCTTTTTCGGAAGATTTCGCAAAACCGCATGCAGGGAACAGCTAAAAGGCTCTACCAACACACCGTTTAAATCATCTACATTATCAGGAAGCTTCAAAACTTGACTTTTATGGGCAACAAGATAAGATCCCCAGCTTCCACCGCTGTCACGGCAAGTGCCTATTAACATCCCTGGTGAAATTTCTCCTTCGGTCATAAAATTGCAAAGATTATAATCACCCCGCCGGCAATTAGGGCAAGGGTCTGCAATTCCTCTTGTTATACATGATAATATTGGGTCAATGACTACCCGGTCACCCACTTGAATGTTTTCCACTTTTGAACCAACTTCTTCAATCGTTCCTACCACTTCATGTCCAATCGTAAATGGAAAGGACGCAAACGGAGAAGTAGTTGGACTGTCCTTTAAAAGAACAAGATTTAAGTCGCTTCCACAGATTCCTCCGTATTTTACCTTTACTTTTACCCATTCATCGTTTGGAAGTTTCGGGACTTCTACACGGCGAAATCGAAGGCAGGATAATCTGGAGTTCCAATAAAAAGATTTTGAAACTTTACCCATCATTTTGCTTAAGACATACCGAGGCATGCTGTATTCAAATTGAATGGAGTTCATTTTTGCATCACCTCCCTTATATGGAATATTTTTATTAATTAGAGTGAAAAATATACATAAAACAACGTTTTTCATATAAGGTATGAGAAGTATATTCTATACAAGTATGAAATGGCTTTCCAAAATAATCTTATGTTTCATTTTTCGAATTGAAGTCATTGGTATAGAAAATTTTCCCAAAACTGGCCCAGTCATTGTGGCAGCAAGCCATACAAGCAATTATGATCCTGTTATTCTTTTCAGTATCTTTAATCGAAAAATTCATTTTTTAGCGAAAAAGGAACTGTTTCAGAGACGTATGGCCAATTGGCTTTTTCAAAAACTTCATGCTATTCCTGTTGATCGCCAAAGTGGAATGGTCATTCGTTCAGTCCGACGTTCCTTAAAGGTGATTGAAAATGGGAAGTGTTTGGAATTTTCCCTGAAGGTAAAAGATGTAAAAACGGGGAAAGTGTCAATCCGAAAAAAAGGGGTAGCTTTTTCGGGTTAAAAACAGGAGCGCCTGTTCTTCCGGTTGCGATTATTTGTCTAGATGCGAAAAAGTGGATTCGAAAGCCAGTAAAAGTTGTTATTGGGCCAATGATATATTTAAATGAATTTAAAAGTTCAGATTATACCGTACTTGCAGAGGCTGTTATGAAACTTATGATGGTGCTGCAGCAATCAAAAAAGGTTAGTCTCCCATAGCTAGAACTGATTATGCAGGAAGAAATCAAAAATTTCCTCGAAATCTAACAGGAGGAACGGCATAGAAGCTACCATCGAAACTCAGCGAATATGTTTGTAAATGGCTACATTTAACCATATTATTATATTAAAAAAAGGGGAAAAGGGATTCTTCCTTTCCAAACAGGAGACTGCCCTATCTATCTTGCATTACACACAAAATTCTTGACGGTACCGTAAAGGACGTAAACGACATTTAGTTAGCAAATATTGATGATAACGATAACATCAAAATTTTTTTGTACTAATAAAAATAGAATGCCAAGCCAATATTAGTGCAAAAACCACTCTCCGATCAGTACTTGAAGCAAATCCGTACTCTATTTCCACCGCTTAATTCTGTTAAGCGTAAATCCAAACAAAAGGCGGCAGATCAGAATAAAAATTGTTTTTGGAACAAGCCGCAAAACACTTAACGGATGGATAAATGGAAATTATATGTGGTAGCAGGAAATTAAATCAAGGGGTGTACAATAGTATAGCTTCAATATAAGCGGAGCAAATTTTCAAGCAAAAAACGGGCAACTCCATAAGGAAGCTGCCGACCACATAAATGTATTAACTTAAGAAAACGGAAATGAAAAACGACGAATCCTTGAAAACGGGAATCGGAATCTCCTAAATCTCCGAAAACGAAATGGGAAATGCCCAAACCCTCCAAATCCACCGAAAGGACCTCCGAATCCACCGAAAGGAGATCCGAATCCTCCGAAAGGACCTCCGAATCCACCAAAAGGACCTCCGAATCCACCAAAGCCAAATTGTCTTTCTTCTTCGTTATCTTCTTCTCGTTGGTCGCCAATAGGTACTAATAAATAGGCATGATCATTATCGGCTTTATCAATAATGCCATCATACATTTTTCCATCGTCCATTTCCAGCAAGACGTAATAATGCTTATGTCTTTTGCAAAAATCATGCTTGCTCACATGGTGATCATAATGATCCCGATAATGCATATTTTCTTCATACGGCTCCTGAGGATTCGCATATGGAACTTGTTGATCTAGGTTATAAGCATAGTTCAAGTTATAATCATATTGCATATTGATTTCTCCTTTCCTGAAATTCGATTATATTGTATTCACCTAATTTTTCTTTGTTACAAAAAATAACATTTTATTGGATATGTCAAGCAATCATCCCTTTTGCAACATAAGACAACTCCTTCAATCTATGTCTCATTCATTTTTTCTGCAAAGATAGTAAAGAAGTTTTTTCTTTTGTCTTTTGTTACTCATCAAAAAATTTTTTAAAGGATTGCCAGTAAACTTAGGAAAAAACAAAGATCAATTCCTTGTATTTCAAGTGATAGCCGACGGTCATTGGGGATTTTTCACATTGACAGCATAAATGGAGTTGTGTGAATAGATTCCTGTAAATAGGAGAAAATTGTAATAAAATAGATAGAGAATTTACAAAAAACTTGGCAAGACAGTGCATGGGAACATCTTCCATTTGAATGTGCAAACGAGATGAATGTATCAACGGATTGGGTAACCAAGCAGGAAAGTGGTTGGACCGCTTAATCGGCAAACAAGCAGTTGTTGCTTTCTAATCCATCTAGAAAACTTCTGACAACCTTCTTCTGTACAGAAGCTTCATCGAGAAACGCCCACCTCTAAACGAAGTGAATGTGGAGATGATAAAACCATGCCAAATAAAACGGTTTTGGCATAATATATAAAACTTTCATATCTTTAATAAAGGAAAGATCTTTAGTATGTATTATTTTATCGTCAATAAAATCTCAGGAAACGGAAAAGGATTAAAAGTTTGGAAAAAGACTGAAAAGTTGCTTCAAGAAAAACAGATAAATTATCAAGTGCGCTTTACCAATCGTCCAAAACATGCAGCAGAAATTGCTAAGGAGTTGTCTTCTGAAAAATGTTATGCTGTTGTAGCCGTAGGAGGAGATGGTACAATCCATGATGTTGCTAACGGGTTAATCAATTCGAATATACCTTTGGGTGTTATTCCTGCAGGATCGGGAAACGATTTTGCAAGGGCTCTTGATATACCAAAGGACTATAAAAAGGCTTTAAAACGTATTTTAATGGGAAAACAAAGAAAAATTGATATTGGAAGAATTGGCAACGAATACTTCATTACTGTAATGGGGATCGGTTTTGACGGTAAAGTCGCCGAGATAAACAATGGCTCGAAATATAAAAATTGGCTGAATTTTATTAGATTAGGTAATCTTTCATATGGACTTAGCTTCTTGCATGTTTTATTAAAATATCGTCCTGTCAGCATTCAATTAATGGTTGATGGGGAGAAACTAGTTTTTTGTAATGTATGGTTAATTGCAATTGCCAATATCTCAAACTATGGCGGAGGTATTAAAATATGTCCAAATGCTTGTTATAATGATGGACTATTTGACATTTGTATAGTACACGGCATGAATAAATGGGAGCTGTTGCGCACTTTTCCAAAGGCGTTTAAAGGCAAACATATACTACATCCTGGTGTAACCATGATAACAGGAAAACAAGTGGAAGTTATCTCCGAATTACCTGTTATTGTGCAAGGAGATGGTGAGATTCTCACTAAAACTCCGATGAGTGTGACGATTCAAAGAGGTGGGTTGCTTATCATTTAAATAGTGGCCGGTCATTGTAAAGATTAATGATCTTAGTGAGAACACGAATTAGGTATTTCTGTTTAGGAAGTCATTCATCATAATTAGTATAAAATGGAAAAATAATTTAATACACATGCATTCCAAGTCTTTTCTTGTTAACTTATAAGGGATGTAAATGTCTCTCAATAAAAAGATTTTCTTAAGATAGCTTTATTATCAATTTGAAAATTTAGGAATTATAAAATCGTTATTAGACTTTAAATGCAAAAGTTATTTACTGAATGTTTGTAAATATAATAAATTTTAATCTTTTCAACATTGCAGATATATTAGTTTTACGCCAAAAAAGTCAGAAAATAAAAATTTTTGGAAGATGTGGCGAGTTTCTGATATTTTTCGTACAAGTTTGTATTTTTTCTCAGAGTTCATGAGCGTTTGTACATTTGATTTCGCTAACGAACTGTTTGATGATTACAGCTTACTCATAACGCATTTTTTATGGATTTTAGTCTATTACTATATTAATCTGTGTCTCTTTTTTAATCTAACTTTATTTAGAACGAGAATATGTTCGTGGATCCAAAATAATGTTTTGCTCACTTCTCTTAAATTATTTGCCAATAAATAGTTTGAAGAGAAGGCTCTTGATCGTTCAATCAAAAAATAGGCGAAAGTAAAAAAATGATAAAACATTTTCATGGAAAAGGGCAATGAATCAATTCAGAATTTTAACCCATTTTTTATTAAAAAATAAAGTACCTTAGTCAATTTTTAAGCACTGCGATTCAGGTTGTGTCCTAGATGTTGGCAATGGAAAATTAGGATTGTTCGGTGCGAAAAGCACATAAAGTTTCTCCGTTAAATATCAAGGAATACAGCATCTAGTGAAACAAAACAAGAGCTGAGACGTATGAAAATGGTGCTATACCGTATTTACATCCTTAACGATTAATCAGCCATCCGAGACGAAGGAACTAGGTGATGCACTTGAGGGGAAAATTGGAGAAGAGATTTTTCTATTTATATACCGGGGAGGCAATGGCAGCAGTAATTTTTTTTATCATTAGTTTCATTTGGAATAAAGTCTTTGCCCATTTGCATTTATATTCGCTGTACTCTTTTTGGATTTCGTTTTTTCTGTTAGAGTTTCTCTTATTTCAGGGTAGTGTGTATTGGTTTGCAAAATGGAAGCGATTAAAAAAAGAAAATACTGTCATAACTCCTGCTTATATCGTCCAGCGATTAAAAAATATAAAGAAATGGAATACACTGTTTATCATCATTTCGCCTTTCATGTTTTTTGTCGATCTAGTCAGATGGTATCCGTCGGTACCTGCAACAGGATTGTACATAGCGGGATTTATTTATGTTTTTGCCATACTTGAGTATATAAACTATTTTCATATTCAGCTTTCATATGACAATTTTTCTGATATGAAGTACCTCTTAAAGTCGAAAAAGCTGAAAAATCGTGTTTACGTAAAGACTTTGAAAGATTAGGATAAAGTATAAGATAGCGGAAGGAAGATTATAAATGATACATATTCTGCTTGGCGCTTCACCTTCGGGGAGTTTAAAAATGGTCTTAAGGGATTTAGATGTGGAGAAAAAAGAGCGCGTCATTTCTTTTTGGGAAACATTCTCGGTAGGTCCGATCTGGAGACTGCATGAAGACATTGGAAAAGAAGCGAGATATAATTGGATAAAAAATAATTTGACGGATGCATACAATGAGTTTCATGAGTATGAACAAAACTTTCAAAAAACAGTCAATGAAATAACAGCAATTCCAGAAGGATCACCTATTATGATATGGATTTCTGACAACGCTCATGAACAGACCGGATTGCGATTTGTTTTATATCTATTGAAGAATAAAAATAATGACATCTTCCTCATCAACACGACAAAGGTATATGGCGAGCTTTTTAAGAAACGAAAAGAAAAATATACTGTTTTGGATACAGGTGAAATTCCTCCTGAAAAGCTCCGATTCATATATGAACAAAGTAAAAATGAACCGCCTCTTTCCCAGCATGAAAGAGAGAATTTTGAAAAGGAATGGCTCGCTCTTGCAAATACTCGCGAAGTATTGCGAATTTGGCAAAACGGAACGATACACAGCGTTTCGGAAGATTATTATGATCTTTTCATAATAAACAGAGCGAAAAAGCTGCATAACGAAATGAAGACGAAGGATTTTATAAAATCAGTTAGACTAATCGGTGAAGTACTGGGGCATCTAGACCAATATGTAGGAGATGAATTCTTGGAATATCGGCTAAGAAAGCTGATTGAAAAGAGAGCTTTTGAAATGGAAGGCAGTCTGGAAGCTATGGCCTTCTATAGTGTTAAATTGCGATAGGAAAGTGGTGAAATATGATTTACGCCATTATTTTATTTATTCTTGCTGGTTTAGCTGAAATTGGCGGAGGGTACTTAGTCTGGCTATGGATACGTGAAGGAAAACACTACTTGTACGGAGTTATTGGTAGTATGATCTTGGTTCTATATGGGCTGATCCCTACTTTGCAAAACTTTCCTACATTCGGTAGAGTATATGCCGCTTATGGCGGCGTGTTTATTATTCTTTCTGTTTTGTGGGGATGGTGGGTCGATAAAAAAACTCCTGATATTTACGATTGGATCGGAGCAGGCATTTGTTTAATTGGAGTTTCCATCATGCTTTGGGGTCCAAGACATTAGACTGTCCATTCTGATAGGGATTTTTAATAGAATAGCTGCAATTAAATAATGTGCGAGTGAGTAAGCTTTCTCGGAACATATCGAGCATGAGCAAGACAAATTCCGTATAGGGAGTATGGCATCCTAATTAATTGACAGTTTTAGCGTTATGCTGAATGACTTTTTTCCGGTGATGCCGATAATGTGCGATTTTTTAATAAAGGCTTCAGCTTGCCGTTACACTTCAGAGATATTACAGGCTCTGAATAATGGCAACAAGCGTGGCAGGAAGGTGCAATCAAAATGATTTTTTTGTTTTATTTGAATAACAGATCGCTCTCATTCCCGGCCAATCCAACGAGTCTTTAAAAAATGGACGAAAATCTCCTTAATGTCAAGCGATTGCATTTTTTTTAGTATATAAAAAGATTGCTGGCGTTCTTAGGAATCCCCTGCTGTTGAATTGGTAAGCGAGGAATTCAATTTTTTAGAAACTTTTATAGGAAAAAAACGTTAATACATATGTAAGGAATATAAAAAAAACGGGGTGTGCTCATGATCTGGGCGTTGGTATTGATTATGCTTGGAGGAGTGTTAGCTGGTTTTTTGCATGTTTGGTTGAAAAAGCGGATATCCTTTTTTCCGTTATTGGTGATAGAAATCGTACTGTTATCTGTTCTTGCAGTCTATTTATTTATAGCATATGAATTAGGTTTTACAATTAGAGCGATGTCTAGCTTTGGATATTCTTTTCTTATGTGTTTAATCACGTTTTCCCATGAATCGGGTTACGATAAAATAAAAAATGAAGCAAACAGAGTGGAAATTGAAAAGATTGAACTCAATAAACATTCGAGTCGGGTTTGGGTTGATGCGGCATTTGCGATGACATTCATTGGTCTATCTGTCTTATATTTTGTTTTCAATTCATACGATTCTGTTTGGTCTCTCATTTTGTTATATACGAATGTTGTAATGATTTGTCAATTGTTAAAAAAAGCTGTTCTTTATCGAAACCTTGAAGTGTATTTCAGCAAAGAAACAAATTGTATTTACATATTATCGAACATCACAGCGAAACGATATCCGCTTTCAGAACTTTCGGAAGCAAAGCTCGAGTCAAATGTTGATGTACTTAAATTATTCCCATTATTTACGATGTTTTCAACAAATGAAGATTTCACGACAAGTATGGGAAAAACATTAAAGCTAGTATTTTCAGGCGAAACTGTCTATTTTAATGCTAAAAACACTTCTTGGCTTACGACCATTGAAAGCCGGGAAGAAAAGGAACTACCGTCGGAAATTGCACAAGTTGAAGTGCTTCCATTTTATCATAAAAAAAATATAAAAAGACTTCTCGGCAAAATGTACTTTGCCATTTCCGTCAAAGGAGTCGGCGCCTACACGACATTGACTGTTATCTTATCACTGCTAAAGGTTCCTATTTGGGCGATCACGATTGCGGTCATTGTTTTGTGGATATTTAATCTTTACATTTCTGATCGATTATTAAAAATTGCATTAGACGTGAAAGAGATAGATGATCCAAATGTTTTAGCTGTTGCAGACAAAGTGCTAAGTCGGGCTGGAATTTCTGATGTGAAAGTTTTTCAAACAGAGGCGAATGAATTAAACGGTTTTGCAGCTGGGGCAAACATCGGTCGATCAATGATCGTATTAACGTCGGAAACGTTAAAGCTTCCGTTGGAAGCAATCGAAGCGGTTTTTGCTCATGAAGCTGTGCATGTAAAAAAACGGGATGTCATGATCGGTCAAATTATACGTATACTTGCGCTTTTAGTAATTGTTTTATTTATTTACTGGTTATACCATTCTTTTCTACTAAGAAATGAGTCTCTTCTTTTTTACATTGTTTTTGTTCTTATTTTATTCCTTCCTCTTATCCAGTCTCTTCTTTTGCAATGGATGGAAGTGCGGGCAGATCATTTAGGGGCTATATGGCTTGACAACGGAAATGATCAAATGGCAGACGGTTTAACTGCTTTAGCTGTAAAACAAGATGAGTTGACATACAAAGCAGAACGCTACAATTTAAGTAATGAAGAAAAAAATTCATCGATTGAGCGGGATTCATGGTTTTTCAGATTTCTAGAATTTCAATTTATGATCCACCCGCCAATGTATTGGCGTATTCAATCTTTAAAGGAAACTGGAACGGAATGGAACATGAAAAAAATACGAAAGTGGTGGAAAGAGCGTTTTTACGAATCGCTTCCTGATAAAAAGAATAAAATGGAAAGCATGTGAATCATTTTTATCGTTTGAAATGCTTATTAAAAATTAAACGATACAAACATAACCCCCATACGAGAAAATGTGACGAATTTTCATATTGAGTCGGCATTTTGAGTGCCGGCTTTTTGTATTTTAAGGGTATCCGCTGATCATAATCTTTTTGTCTTCACCTTTTCCCAATGCCGGGAAAATCGTAATGGAAGACGAAAACCAATTTGGTCCGCTAGCAGTCAGAGTGAGAAATAGAAGAGTATTTGTCAATCTTCTTTTCTGCAGATTTGACCACATAATTTAGGAAAATGAATGTGTTTTTTTCTACAATAAGTAGATAACAATTATGATAATGAGATGCTACAATCAACTTAAAGATAATTCAAAATATTAAGTAAAAGAGAGGTGTTTCAGATAAATTGCAAACGCTTACTTAAAATGTGAAATACAAAAAATTTTTGATGAGGAGGTCTATAATAATATGAAACGGATTAACCCAATGAACGTAATTGACAACAGCCGCATTCATTCATTCCATATTTGGCTGATTTTCTGGTTATTTATCGTTATTATGTTTGACGGATTTGATGTTGTCATTTACGGTGCTTCTGTCCCGCTGCTTATTAAGGAATGGGGAATTTCGGATGTCACTGCCGGGGCTATTGGCAGCTATACAGTTGTCGGAACAGCAATCGGTGCTGTTTTGTTTGGATTGCTATCGGATAAAATAGGGCGAAAAAATATTATTTTGTTGACTACGTTCTTGTTTAGCTTTTTCACGCTGCTCGCAGGTTTTGCAGCAAATCCTGTCTTATTTACGATCTTTCGCGTCATTGCAGGTGTTGGTCTGGGCGGAGTTATGCCTAATGTCGTTGCAATAGCAACTGAATATTCACCGCGACGGGTTCGCACAGCAATTGTTTCATTCATTTTTTGCGGTTATTCTGCAGGAGCTATTCTAGCAGCGCTTACAAGCAGGCAGCTCCTTCCTACAGTTGGATGGGAGTCAGTATATTGGGTAGGCGGGATTCCTTTATTGTTCATTCCTTTCTTGTTGAAAAGTGTTCCAGAATCCATCGACTTTCTTTTGGAAAAAGGAAAGGAAGAAGAAGCTAAAAAAATTCTTGCCAAAATTGAGCCGGGAATTAGCAGCGATGGGGAATTTGAAAAAAAGGAAAAAGTGAAAGAAGCGGGATCGCCTATTGTCAGTTTGTTTGAGGAAAAACGTGCATTCAGCACCGTTATGTTCTGGATTTCCTGCTTTAGCGCATTTGTATTGATTTATTCCATGAATACATGGCTGCCGCGCCTTATGATGGAAGTTGGCTATGATTTAAGCTCAAGCCTTGCATTTACTGCTGTCATGCAAATTGGAGCGATTGTCGGAACAGTTGTTTTCGGCCCTATAGTTGACCGGCTAGGCTTTAAAAAAGTGCTTGTTCCATTGTTTTTCTGTGGAGCCATTGCACTATCTTTAATCGGTTTTGCCAACAGTACATTCATCGCTTTTGCCCTGATTTCTGTTATTGGTGCAGCATCCGTCGGGGTTCAAAATATGGCGAACGCATTCGTTTCTCAATATTATCCTACTAATATGCGTTCAACAGCTGTAGGAAGTACAATGGCATTCGGTCGTTTAGGCGGAATAGTTGCCCCTACATTTGTCGGGATTTTACTTTCATTAAATTTACAGCCGCAATATAATTTTGCAGCTATTGCCAGTGCAGCAGTGCTTGGCGGTTTAGCAGTATTGTTCATTCAAGAGCAGCATTCAGTCTATTATAAAGAGAAAAAACAATCTGAGTTAATAAATGAAGATGTAGCCGTCGAAAAATAATTTTTGTAAAATCCCGAGGAGATGGTCTCTTCGGGATTCTTATATAAAGGGATACCTATGATTCGTACGAATCGGTTTGTTCAGTACTTTTTGGCTCATCGAAATGTGACATAGAACGGATGATAAAATGAAACAAGAGCATTATAACTATAAGCCTGCGCCGACATCGATGCCTGTGAAAGATCTTGTGTTTCAAATGTTATCGATTTGCAAAAACAGTGAAATCCGGATGCATTTGGCAAAAAATTGAAAGAGATGGAAAAAGACTTAAAAAAACTGGCAGAAATATATATCGAAAGTACAAAAAGCCTGTTAGAATCCGTGATGAATGAGGATCTTTAGCGCCAAGTCGATCTTTCCAAAATTTTTGATTCGAAAATGTCTGGATTGCAATGATTTCAAACTGCGATGGATCATGAAATCCACCATAAAGGGCAGCTTTTCGTCTATGTACGGGAAATACGGATCTTCCACGTTATGTGATGCGCAGCTGATGAAAGGAACCAGATGATTATCGAACAGAGTCACCTCGTTTCTTTCAGGACTTTGTTTGTGCGGAAAGCAAAATAAATCGATGTCCCTAGTATGACAATTAAGAAAATATAAAGCGGATAGACTCCAAGACCATCTGCTTTTCCGAGTGCAACTTGAGCAGTTCGCCAGACCCCGAATAAAAAGAAATAAACTATTTCTGCTTGCAATAAACGGATGTAAATCCTTCCTTGATTATAAAGAAGCTTTTTTTGTTCTTTTGTAGCATTGTACTGATAATAAAATGCGTCGGGAATGCGGGACAATAATGTTGTCAAGATAAATATTCCTAGTCCTGTAAAAGGTAGAACAAGAATGAAGCCTTTTCCGCCGAATCCATCCGGTTCGCCTTTGAAATTGAAATGCCGTGGTATAGTATCCGGCAAATGCCCCCAAATGAAAATGACGTAAATGAACATTGCTGAAAGCCCAATAATTGAAAGTGTCAAAAGAACATTTTCAATTTTCTTTTTTTTCTCCACAGAGAAAACCTCCGTTTTTCCATTATCGATGTTTTCATACGTATTCACCGTTTGTTTTGTTTCATTTAATCGCAGCTGCAGGATTCTATTATTCTACATCCCAAGTAACTGTAAAGCTTCCTTTCAGCTTGTCGCCTGTGACGATGATATGGTAGATGCTTTTTTCTGCCGCTTTGATTTGATATGTGCTTTCGTCGACTTCTTTCATGGCGACAACGTCACCGCCTTTGTTCAATACATGAAAACCATGTCCGCCTCCGTTATTGTTTTGAATTTTAACGGAAAACGTAATCGTTTGACCTTTTTCCGCATAAATCGGAATGGCGTGTTCTCCGTGGAAATAGTCGAAAAGTGCGATATAGCTTGAATTCCTTTTCCATTCGCGCCAATCTTTTTTTACAGTAAAATCCGTGTTTAAAATAATACACAAAATAAACGGAGCACAGATTGCAAAAATATATTTAAAAAATACGTTTTTTCGCGCCATGTATGTTCCAAAATAAAAAACTAATGAACAAAGAGCTCCGACTGTTCCGCCAACAATCACCATCATCCATCCGAAAGGCAAAAAAATGAGATATCCTGCCAAAACGTAAAAGGCAATTTTAATGGTTCCAGTGATTTTAGGAATTTTCACAGCCAGCAGGTCAATAAAAATAGAACAAATTATTCCGTATCCGTAAAAAATGCTCCAAAGAAAAGGGTTATTCAAATCTTTTGAAACTCCATACAAGTCAAAATCAGCTGCAATGAAAAAAACAGTAAAAAAAATAAACAGCGAGAATCCGGCGCCGGTTAATTTGGGTTTAACATAAGAAATAGCATTGAGGATATTTTTTTGTAAAAACACTAAGTGATCACAGCCTTATTTTATTTTCTCAATATTATGTTTATTATAACATTAATTTTTCTCTGTACATTGACGTTGCGTAAAGGTTTATGATGATCTTGTCAGGAGGTGAAAGGATGGAATATACGGTAAAACAATTAGCAGAATTGACCGGAGTTACAACAAGGACATTGCGATATTACAATGAAATTGGGCTTCTTATGCCAGCGAAAATCAATTCATCCGGATATCGCATATATGGGGAAAAAGAGGTTGATAAACTGCAGCAAATTCTTTTTTATCGAGAGCTTGGAGTTGATTTAGATACAATTAAAAAAATCATCAATTCACCATCCTTCGACAGCATGAAAGCTTTAAAGGAACACCGCGAAAAGCTTCTTGCAAAACGCAGGCAGCTAGATTCATTAATCGCAAATGTGGAGAAAACAATAGCGGCAAAGGAAGGAAGGATCACGATGAACGATAAAGAGAAATTTGAAGCTTTTAAACAAAAATTAATTGAAGAAAATGAAAGAAAATATGGGTATGAAGTTAGAGAAAAATATGGAGACGAAGTCGTCGATCGATCTAATCAAAAACTGAAAAACATGACAAAAGAGCAGTTCGAACAGCTGAAACAGCTTGAGGAAGAGGTCTTGAATACACTGAATAAAGCATTTGTAACTGGAGATCCAGCGAGCGAGCTGGCACAGAAGGCAGCTGATTTGCATCGTCAATGGCTCTGCTATTTTTGGGATCATTATACGAAGGAAGCTCATAGAGGAGTAACAGAGATGTATGTAGCAGATGAAAGATTTAAAGCGTATTATGATAAAAAACATCTTGGAGCAGCGGAATTTTTAAGGGATGCAGTTCGAATTTATACCATGAATTGAAAAGAATTTTTTACAATTCGGTCTTTGGAATGCTTTCTTTGATGAACCATATTTTAATTCTGTGACATCAGCTACCCATTTTTCATTTGGCTTTTCCGCTGTGAATTCACGATTCAATATATTTTCTGCAACATGTTGAGGAGTAGATCGCTTATAAGATTTCTGCTTTTTTCGAATAACAGATTGTATAGTGGCAACTTTCATCAGTCTTTATGATTGAAGTTCTGACCAAGCTTTCGATTTATATTCAACGTCATTCGACGGTAACCATAGATGCCGTCAACTTTCTCATGGAGAACTTTCATCTCGTTTACGATTTCTTCATTCTGAAGTTCTCGGGAGGAAGGCGAACGTTTTAACCACTTATAGTAAGCAGCTCGTGAAATATCGGCGATTTCACATAATAAGATTATGCTTAGGTTTTCTTTCTCATGAAGTTCCCGGATTGCGATATACTTGTCTTCAAAACGGATTTGGTTTGCTTTCGCCTCCTTTCGATTTCCTCTAACTTTCTTAAAAATAGATTCTCCGCACGTAAGCGTTCATTTTCTCTTTCTAACTTTTTCATCTCCAGTTTCATTTTTTCTTCTGGAGATAACTCTGCTTCTTCTTTTTTTCTTCCTCGTTTGTCTTTCAGCGCTTCTTCTCCACCATTTTCATACTTCTTCACCCATTGATATACTTTGTTGATAAGAAACTTCATAAGTCTCTGCTGTTTTTTTATAATCTTTTCCGTTC
>ERZ1673762.38-NODE-38-length-28964-cov-24.627763_pt1 | contig 28964 bp, 25 predicted proteins | sample MGYA00580145_ERZ1673762 | MGnify/ENA primary metagenome ERZ1673762 (study PRJEB41219, sample SAMN04549634) | soil metagenome | isolation source: soil | place: USA:California,Owens Lake (dry lake) | collected 2009-08-06 ...
TTATGGACTTTTTTCAATTCGGAATTTTCGAATTAAATTAATGCAACGCTAGTGATGTATTTCAAAGTATAAAAAGTTTGAAAAATACTTTCAAGAATTTATTGACTTTTTAAACATCTGGAATATAATAAGGATTACAAACGATTAACAAATGTTATAAGTCGTAACAAATGTTACAGGGTACATGCACATACGACAAAAAATTGCCTAGAAGGAGCTGGAAACATGTCTATTTATCAAGAGTTGCTTTCACGGGAACGTGACGGCCAGCCAATTAAAGTAGGTGTTGTTGGTGCAGGGCAAATGGGATTCGGCCTGATTTCCCAAATCTCACGCATACCTGGCATGGAAGTCAGAGGGATTTGTGATGTCAATATTGAAGCGGCAGAAAGAGCCAGCAGCTATTATCAATCGAAATTAACGAAAAAACATCCTGTTCTTGTCAGCAGTGATTACCGAAAAGTGATTCAATCTGATGAAGTAGAAGTCATTGTAGATGCTACAGGGGTTCCTGAAGTTGGTGCAAACATTTCACTGGAAGCATTAAGATCTAGAAAACATTTAGTGCTGCTTAACGTTGAAGTAGATATTACAATCGGATCAATTATGCACAATTTGTTTACATCAGCCGGATTAGTTTATACAGGATCTGCGGGAGATGAACCGGCAGCAACGCTTGAACTGTATGAGTTTGCGAAGACAATGGGTCTTGAAGTGCTTGTTGCTGGGAAAGGGAAAAACAACCCGTTCATACCAAACGCCAATCCGGATACATGCAAGGAAGAAGCTGCTCAAAAACATATGAGCGCCCATATGCTTGCAGCGTTCCAAGACGGCACAAAAACAATGGCTGAAATGAATTTATTAAGCAACGCTACAGGCCTCATTCCAGATAAAGTTGGTATGCACGGCGTGGAAGCAAATTTGGAAACGGTTGCCGACAAGTTGAATTTACAAGAAAACGGCGGTGTTTTAAGTCAATTCGGAGTAGTTGAATATGTAAACGGATTAGCACCGGGCGTGTTTGTCATTGTGAAAAGCGAATTAGAACCTGTAGATGCAGAATTAAGATATTTGAAAGTTGGCAAAGGCCCTCATTACGTTCTTTACCGGCCTTATCATCTAGCAAGTTTAGAAACTCCTATTACGATTGCAAAAGCAGTATTGCAACACGATACATCGATTCATCCATTAGGGGCGCCAGTTTCAGAAACAGTCGCTGTTGCCAAGCGCGATATTCAAGCAGGAGAAGCCATTGATGGCATCGGCGGCTACTCAGTAAGAGGCGTGCTTGAAACTCATCAAGAGATGAAGAAAAATTCACACATCCCAATCGGTTTAATCAGTGGAAACATTGTTGCAAAACGTTCCATTAAACAAGGTCAATTTTTAACATTAGATGATGTTGAGCTAGATCCATCCACAACCGTTTGGAAATTAAGATCTCTTCAAGATCATCTATTTTCTAACTAAAAAATGCATTTGTGCAGAGCAAAGGGGGTGATTCTTTTTGAAGCTTGCTATCATTTTAACCATGATTTTGCTAGTTCAATATGTGGCGACAATTATACAAGTCAGACATTATAAAAAATATGTCGACAAAATTGTAAGCCGTTACAAGGGTAAAGAAGGGTATTTTTTGTACTCAGGCATGAATCGGCGAAAATTTAGTTCCGGCGCTATGGCAATGATTGTAGTGAACAAGGATTATGTTATAGAAGATTGCTATATTCTAAAAGGTATTTCAGTTTTCTCAAAGTTTAAAAAATATGAAAAATACATTGGCCATCATGTAGCCAAAATTTTGGATGATCACCATGAATTCACAGAAAATGCTGCAGGAAAAAAGAGGCAAATCCCTTCATTTTTGGCGGCTTTATCGATGGCGGCCGAAAATGCTATCGTTTCCATTTCAAAGAAAAAGCTTTCAATATAAAATGTGCTGAAAGGAGAAGTGAAAGATGGAATGGTTGAAATGGATTGGTGAACATTTTATCGGAATGTTCCAGGCTGGCGGAGAAACGTTTATGGGTATGTTTACAGGCATTATCCCGACTTTGGTTGTTTTGCTTACATTTACTTATGCAGTTATTAAATTTATTGGTGAAGAGCGGGTCAATAGAGCGATACAATTTGCTTCGAAGTATATGCTGTTACGATATACTGTCATGCCGATATTATCAGTATTGCTGTTAACAAACCCGATGTGTTATACGTTCGGACGCTTTTTGCCAGAAAAACAAAAGCCGGCGTTTTATGATTCAGCTGTATCGTTTGTTCATCCGGTGACGGCGTTGTTCCCGTATGCAAACGCAGGAGAATTATTTGTCTATTTAGGAATTGCCAACGGAATAAAAGAAGCGGGCTATTCTATGTCAGAGCTTGCTGTTCGTTATTTTCTCGTAGGGATCGTAGTTATTTTAATGCGGGGAATTATTACGGAATATATAACAAAATTTTTGGCGCGCAGAATGGAAGCGAAATCTTAAATTTTGGACAAAGATGAAAGCGAGTTCAAATTTTAAAGAGGAGGAGAACATATGTCAAAACGAGCTGTTTTTGTTGCAAAAGGTTCTGGCGGCTGGGGAAAAGGCTTGCGCATTGAACCGAAAGGAAAGAAACAAAAAGTTGTATCCATTACAGGCGGCGGCATCCATCCTGTAGCAGCGAGAATAGCAGAATTAACAGGCACTGAAGCTGTAGATGGTTTTAAAAATTCAGTTCCGGAAGATGAAATGATGTGTGTCGTGATTGACTGCGGCGGAACAGCCAGAATTGGTTTGTATCCAATGAAAAGAATCCCGACCGTTGATATTCTTCCTTCTTCACCTTCTGGTCCATTGGCGAAACACATTACTGAAGATATTTTTGTATCGGGTGTTACTGTGAAGGATATTTATCTTGCGGACGAAGCAGAAGAACAAAACATTCAGACGGATGCTTCGGAAACGGAGCAGCAAGAAGACAGTCCAAAATTCAATGTGAATGATAAGGAAGCATTTAAAGCTCAATACGAACAAGTAAAAAAGGAACACCGTGAAAACAATGAAAATATATTAATGAAGTTTTCAAGAGGAATAGGAAAAGTAACTGGTACTTTTTATCAGGCGGGACGCGATTCTGTTGATATGCTGATTAAAAATATTATTCCATTTATGGCTTTTGTTAGTATGTTAATAGGTATAATTAATTATACGGGAATCGGTGATTTGATCGCTAATACTCTTTCTCCTCTTGCCAGTTCTTTATGGGGATTGATCGTCATCGTTATCGTATGTACAATCCCGATTCTGTCACCGGTGTTAGGTCCTGGAGCTGTTATTGCGCAAGTCATTGGGGTATTAATTGGAAGCCAAATTGCAGCGGGCAACATTCCGCCTCAATTTGCTTTGCCGGCTCTATTTGCCATTAATGGCCAAGTGGGTGCGGATTTTGTCCCTGTCGGTTTGTCTCTTGGAGAAGCGAAGCCAGAAACGATTCAATACGGTGTGCCAGCTGTATTGTATAGCCGTTTAATCACAGGAGTTCTTGCAGTTTTAATCGCATATGCCGCAAGCATCGGCATGTATCAATAATGAATAGGATTTCAAGGAGGATCATAAGATGTCGAAAACGATTATTCGTGAAATCGGTACTCTAGTCCCATCATTTGAAGAAGAAAAAGTTTTAATTCTCTTTGGGCCTAATGCTCCTCAAGAGCTTAGAGAAGTATCTGTTATTCATGAATTTGAAGGCGATGTGTCGGATGAGCCGCTTGTTGAGGGCGGAAAAATTATATGGGGCGATCAAGAATATTTCATCACAGCAGTCGGCTCGGCAGCAAACAAAAATTTAAAGGAATTAGGCCATATTTCGATCTATTTTTCCAAACCAAATGAACATGTGCTTCCAGGAGCTGTTTTTGTCGAGCCTTTTACTTTCCCACATATCGAAGTTGGAAAAGAAATTCGCTTTGAAAAATAACAATTTTCTTTCTGTTACCATTATAATTTAATACGAACCTAGATTTTATAGAAAGAAGTGGGGAATTATTGGAAGATAGAAGGCTGCTTGTGAAAATTTCTCATATGTATTATGCGGAAGGAGCTACACAATCAGAAATCGCAAAAGTGTTCGGTGTAAGCCGGTCGCTGATCTCAAAATATTTATCAAAAGCAAGAGAATTGGGAATTGTTGAAATTAAAATTCATGACGGCTCCCATCATCCTCTCATGAATATAGAAGCAAGAATTGAAAAAAAATATGGACTTCGGGAAGTCATTTGCGTTCCGAATCTAGGAAACGGACCGGATTTGGAAAATATCGGGGAATATGCGAGCAAATATTTATTAAGGATATTGAAAGACGGACAAATTGTCGGGGTTTCTTCTGGCACGACATTGCTTTCTGTTGCGAAGCAGATGCCAGCTAACCTTAATTATTCCTCCACGACCTTTGTTCCGATTGTAGGAGGAATGGGGGATGAACGGGTAGATATACATGCCAATGTTCTTGTTTCGATGTTTGCTGAAAAATTGAAGGCAAATTATAAGCTTCTCCATGCCCCTGTGATGGCTGACAGCAAAAAAGATAAGGAATTGTTTATGACCCAAACATCTATACAAAGCATTTTTAACCTTGCCGAAAAAGCGGATATCATCCTTGTAGGAATCGGCGGTTCACCTAAACACTCAACCATTACGAGATCAGAGCTGGGAAAAAAATATAGACAATATTTTAATGAACTCGATGCTGTTGGCGATATTTGCTATAAGTTTATCGATGAAAACGGAAGCGCCCCTTCAAATATTTGGAATGATAAAATCATTTCTTTTAATATTGAAAAATTAAAAGAAATTCCGTTTGTGATTGGAGTGGCAGCAGGACTGGAAAAAGTCGATGCGATCAAAGCCGTTTTAAAAGGGAAGTTAATAAATGTGTTAATTACAGATGAAAAAACAGCGGAAATGCTTTGACCTAAAAAAATTAATCATATGTGTAAGATGGTGTTTGATAAGTCCCAAAATAAATCAAGTAAAAAACAATAAACCGTTTTTCTCTGCTTGATTTCGTATGTTTTCTATTTTGTCTAAAAGAGCTGAGCTGCCATAACTACAAATTGGCAGCCATTTTTTTTGCATAAAACATGGTTGCAGCCCCTCGATTATCTTTAGTTTACCAAACAAAAGAAAGAAGCTTGAGTACTTCCACTATTTTGAAAGACTCCAATAAATAAGCTTATATAGATATTCCTTGACTATTTTCGGAAAAAACTCTATATTTATTACAAAAGTAACTATAAAGAACAAATGTAAAGGAGAGGTGGAAGAAATGAGTAATCATGCACTTCCAGCATTTATAACGGATGAAAGATTAGTTGAATTGTATAAACAAATGTGGCTGATTCGATATTTTGATGAAAAAGTCGACCAATTTTTTGCAAAAGGGATGATTCATGGAACGACTCACCTTTGTGTAGGACAAGAAGCAACAGCAGCAGGATCAATTGCCGTTTTGCAAGAGAAAGATAAAATTACCAGCACACACAGGGGTCACGGCCATTGCATTGCTAAAGGTGCAACAGTCGATAGAATGATGGCCGAACTGTTTGGCAAAGTGACCGGATACTGTAAAGGGAAAGGCGGTTCCATGCACATTGCAGATGTAGAGAAAGGAAACCTAGGGGCAAACGGAATTGTTGGCGGAGGCATTCCTTTGGCAGTCGGTGCGGCATTAACTTCAAAGATGAAAAATGAGGGGTATGTTGTATTGTGCTTCTTCGGAGATGGTGCAGCAAATGAAGGAAGCTTCCATGAATCATTAAACCTTGCTTCCATTTGGGATCTTCCAGTTGTGTTCATTTGCGAGAACAATCAATACGGAATGAGCGGGTCTGTAAAAGAAATGTTCAATATTGAAAATATAGCAGATCGTGCACAGGCTTACGGTATTCCAGGCAAAGTAATCGATGGAAACGACATGCTTGAAGTGATGAATACAGTTTATGAAGCTGTTGAACATGCCAGATCAGGGAAGGGCCCTGTGCTGATTGAAGCAAAAACATATCGATGGAAAGGCCACTCAAAAAGCGATGCAAAAAAATACCGCACTCGTGAAGAAGAGCAAGAGTGGAGAAAAAAAGATCCGATCAAACGGTTTAAAGAGTACTTGATGGACAAAGGAGTATTAACAGAAGAAAAGGCTGAACAGCTGAGAGAAGAAGCTTTCCAGGAAATTGAAGACGCTGTTAAATTTGCGGAAAACAGTCCAGAACCGTCTGTTGATACATTGCTTGAAGACGTTTATGCGTAAATTTAGGGAGGGGAAAAGCGATGAGAGAGATCACTTATTTAGAAGCAGTTCGAGAAGCAATGAGTCAAGAAATGAGAAAAAATGAAGATGTTTATATATTAGGCGAGGATATCGGGGTTTACGGCGGTGCATTTGGTGTCACGCGGGGGATGATCGAGGAATTTGGTCCGGAACGCGTGAGAAATACGCCAATTTCTGAAGCGGCCATTGCAGGTGCGGCTGTCGGATCAGCGCTGACAGGCATGCGGCCGATTTTGGAGCTTCAATTTTCAGATTTCATCACAATCGCTATGGATCAGCTTGTGAACCAAGCTGCAAAGCTCCGATACATGTTCGGAGGTAAGGGGAAAGTTCCGATGGTTGTAAGAACTCCTGCCGGATCAGGTACAGGCGCAGCTGCCCAGCATTCTCAAAGTTTAGAAGCTTGGATGGCGCACATTCCGGGGCTGAAAGTCGTACAGCCGTCAACAGCTTACGATGCAAAAGGATTATTAAAAGCAGCGATTGACGATGATAATCCAGTTATTTTCTACGAACACAAACTCCTTTACAAAACAAAAAGCCACGTTCCAGAAGAACAATACTCGATTCCATTAGGAAAAGCGGATATTAAACGGGAAGGTAAAGATGTGACGATTGTTGCAACAGCGATTATGGTGCATAAAGCATTAGAAGCGGCAAAAGAGCTTGAAAAAGAAGGAATTGACGTCGAAATTGTCGATCCAAGAACGCTTGTCCCGCTGGATGAAGAAACGATCGTCGAATCTGTGAAAAAGACAGGTAGAGTTGTAGTCGTCCATGAAGCTGTAAAACGCGGAGGATATGGCGGTGAAATCGCTAGTGTCATTGCAGAGAGCGAGGCCTTCGATTATCTCGATGCCCCAATCAAACGTCTTGGCGGGCTGCCTGTCCCTATTCCTTATAATCCGAATCTAGAAAAAGCAGCTGTCCCGCAAGTACCGGATATTATAAAAGCAGTAAAAGAAACGGTTCAATTTAAATAAAAAGGGGGGAGAACCGATGGCAAAAGAAATTTTTATGCCGAAGCTGAGCAGTACGATGGAAGTCGGCACACTCCTTCAATGGTTTAAAGAAGAAGGAGAGTCCGTTGATATCGGCGAACCGTTATTTGAGATAATGACCGATAAAATCAATATTGAAGTTGAGGCATATGACAGAGGAATATTGTTGAAAAAATATTTCCAACCGGATGACCAAATTCCGGTCAATCAAGTGATTGGATATATCGGCGAACCGGGGGAAAAGGTTCCTGACGAGCCGCCGGCTTTATCAGAGGAATCAAACGAACAATCCGGTGAAAAGACTGAACAGTCTGAAACAAACGAAGACGCTGTCGAAGTAAAAAGCAATGAGAATGGTAAAGTACGAGCCACACCTGCCGCAAGACGTTTAGCAAAAGAAGCGCAAGTGGATCTTCGAAACATTGTAGGAAGCGGGCCAAAAGGACGCATACACCTTAAAGATGTGAAGCAATATTTAGAAACAGAAAAGGCACAACCGAAAGCATCGCCGCTGGCAAGAAAAATTGCAGAGCATGAGAATATAGACTTGAAGGCGCTTCAAGGCTCAGGTGCAGGAGGCAGGGTGATGAAACAGGATGTTATCAACGCCATTCAAGCATCAAGTCAGAAAGCTCAGCAGCCTGAAGTCCGGAAGAAACTATCCGGATTGCGGAAAGTGGTTGCCGACAGAATGGTGCAAAGCGCATTTACTGCTCCACATGTTACATTGGCCAGCGATATTGATATGACAAAAGCAATCGAAATGAGAACAGCGCTTCTTCCGGTTGTCGAAAAACAAACTGGATTCCGTTTAACTTATACAGACATTATTATCAAAGCAGTCGGTACAGCTTTATCACGATTCCCTGAAGTGAACGTTCATTTGGAGCATGATGAAATCATTTATAAAAATGAAGTTAATGTTGGAGTGGCAGTTGCGGTAAAAGACGGTTTAATGGTGCCGGTAATTAAACAAGTTGAGCAGAAAGGATTGGCCGCTATTTGTGCAGAAGCAAAAGATTTAAGCAAACGTGCAAGGGAACAAAAACTCCGGCCTGACGAGCTTAAAGGCTCTACCTTTACGATCAGCAATCTCGGCATGTATCCGATAGATGTATTTACACCGATTATTAATCAGCCGGAAATAGCCATTTTAGGTGTTGGTAGAACCCAAGAAAAACCTGTAGTAGTCAACGGGGAAATCGTCATTCGGCCGATGATGACAGTCAGCCTGTCTTTTGATCACCGTGTAATAGATGGAGCACCTGCTGCAGAATTTTTGGCTGAAGTAAAACGCATTCTTGAAAACCCGTATGAAATGATCTTATAAGGAGGGGGCTCAATTTGACAAAATCGTATGATATTGCAGTAATTGGCGGTGGACCAGGAGGCTACATGGCAGCACTTCATGCAGCTCGGTTTGGAAAAAAAGTAATGCTAGTCGAAAAAGATTTTTTGGGCGGCACATGTTTAAATAGAGGCTGCATCCCTTCCAAAACATGGTTGAAAAACGCTGAAATTATTGAGGCAATTGAATTATCAAGAGAATGGGGAATTCAAACGGACAACATCACGATTTCATTAGACAAAATGAAAAAGCGCAAAGACGAAGTCATCTCCCGTCTCAGAAACGGTGTTATGTTTTTGTTAAAGCAAGGAAAAATTGATGTATATGAGGCAGAAGGCTTTGTAGAAGAAGGAAATATTGTAAAAGTAGTTTCGGATAAAAAAGAGGAACGTGTTCAAGCAGACAAAATTATTGTGGCAACCGGTTCATCCCCTTCCGTTCCCCCAATAGATGGACTGGACTCTGCGTCTTTTTATACAAGCGATACCATTTTTGATATTGAAAAAATACCAAGCTCCCTAACCATAATTGGCGGCGGAGTCATTGGGGTGGAGTTAGCGACTATTTTTTCCAGTCTAAAAACAAATGTAACGATCATTGAAATGGGCGGACGGATTATTCCAACTGAAGATGCTGATGCCTCCAAAGCGCTTGCTAAATCGCTGCAGAAAAAAGGAGTCCAAATTTTAACAGATGCGAAAGTAACAAGCGTGAAACAAAACGGAGACAAAACCATTGTCGAATGTCTAAATGAAAAAGGCGAATCGGTATCGGTAGAAGGGGAGGCGCTTTTAGTAAGCGTTGGAAGAAAACCTAATTTATCTGCCGTTCAGGCATTAAAGCTAGAACAAAACGGGCCTTTTATTAAAGTGAACGAAAAAATGGAAACGAGCTATCCGAATATTTATGCTGTCGGCGATGTCATAGGAGGATATCAGCTGGCGCATGCGGCATATATGGAAGGAATTGTTGCCGCATCGAACGCAGCAGGCTGTGAACGGAAAATGGATGAAAAAGTTGTTCCCAGGTGCATTTTTACGCTTCCAGAAGTAGCTAGTGTTGGCTTGACAGAAGAGGAGGCCGAGCGCAAAGGGCTGCAAGTAAAGGCTGAAAGATTTGATCTTGCCGGAAATGGAAAAGCGCTTGTTTCTGGCGACACATCAGGATTTATAAAAATAGTGTATGATGAAAAATATGGAGAAATAATTGGAGTCACAATGGTTGGCCCACACGTGACTGAAATGATTTCAGAAGCTTCCTCTTTCATATCCCTGGAAGGCACTGTAGAAGAGCTGGCCAATATGATCCACCCTCACCCAACCATATCTGAATCGTTTTTTGACGTCGCAAGAAACATTATAGACAAAAGTAAAAAATAATAGCGTGATGTAAAAAGGGCTTATTTACAATTGTTATACTAATTAACATTTAGTAAAACAAATTTGTAAATAAGCTCTTATTTTTTCCTTTATAAAAGAGTAAGTTTATTCGTTTGAAAACAGAAGCTTTTTATTCATCTCATGAAATGTTTATTATAGAATTATATAAGTAATCAGATGGATCAAATGATATTGAGAAAAAAAGAAGAGGTGACGAAATGTTAACGTGGGAAGAAAGGAGACAACTTGTCAAGATAGCGACTTTATATTACACAGAAGGATGGACACAAGAGCAAATTGCCAAAAAGATTGGCGTGTCTAGACCGATTGTTTCGAAAATGATACAAAAGGCAAAAGAAGCAGGAATTATTGAAATATATATAAAAGATGAGAGTATCCATACAGTTGAATTGGAACAGAAGCTGGAAAAATATTTTAATTTAAAGGATGCAGTTGTTGTTCCTTCTGTAGGTTTAACTCCTGATTTGGTAAAGAGTGCAGTAGGACGAGCAGGTGCTTATTATCTTTCTAAAAATTTAAAAAACGTAAAACGTCTCGGAATTTCCTGGGGAACTACACTTGCCGAACTTGTAAAGGAATTTCCATATGTACGTAATGAAGATATACATATAGTTCCGCTCGAAGGTGGTATGGGAAGAAAATACGTTGAAATTCATGCAAATCAACTGGCATATGAACTGGCAAAAAAGTTAAATTGTACATGCTCTTATTTATACGCTCCTGCGATTGTAGAGACAGAAGAATTAAAAGAAAGATTATTAGCAATGCAGGATATAGAAGCAGTGCTTGAAGAAGGACGAAATGTCGATATAGCAGTCATCGGAATTGGTAACCCGCATAGGTCATCTACATTGCGGAAGTTAGGTTATTTGAGTGATGAAGATTTAAATTATTTACGCAAGCTCGGTGTAGTCGGAGATATCGGATTTCGTTTTTTTGATGATTTTGGAAATGTTATTATCGACTCTTTTACGAACAAAGTAATTGGCGTTACTTTAACAGAACTGAAAAAAATTAATCAAGTAATTGCTGTTGTTGAAGGGATACACAAACTTGAAAGTATAAAAGCTGCATTAAACGGTGGATTTATAAATGTTTTAATTATCGATGAACAGACTGCTGCAGCAATTGTTGAAAACTGGTAATACCCTGTTAATTCAATCCCATGGGCCGATTTATAGAAAAATTAAATAAAAATACTATGCTCCAACTCTCAAATCATTAAGTTTTGAAGTTGGAGTTTTTTTGATTTTGCTGAAATATTTTGCCGATTTAAAACGTCGACGCTTACTTAAAAAAATCACGTGTCTTTGTTTAGCATGGGGCATTTTGTAACGGATCATTACAAGGCAGTTATTCCACTAAAAAAGTGGGGTAAAAAATTTAAAAGCAAAGTTGAAAATGGTAATGGCGAAGGAACAGATAAAGAGCGGACAATAGGTTGAAGGAAAGCAAGGGAGGAGGGAAAAAGTTGAAAATTCAACGCATTGAAAGGCAAAGTCGGCGAAAAATTCTGAACTCGTTTTTAGAATAATCGTTGTTTATTGAGAACTCATAATGTAGGTTCGAAAGCCTTTCTATGTCCCGATTAAAAAAGAAAATGTCCGTAAGAGAAAATTGACACCATTAGTATTCAACGTGCGATGACTGTTCCCCTGATAAAGCCAACATAGCATTTATTTGTCCTAGCAATTTAAAAATGAGAAAAGTGGTCCAGCTCAATGATTTTTTCGTTTGTTTTTCGCCTCTTGTCAAGCTTAATCAGAATGAAACATATATCGATTGACAGGTCTTCCGATGCTGCCGTACTGAACATGGATTGAGACTTTTTTGATTTTCGCCAGGTAGTCTAAATATCTTCGTGCAGTAACGCGTGCAATACCGATTCCTTCCGCAACTTCTTCAGCGGAAATCGGTTCTTTTTGATTTTGAAGGAAACGGATAATCTTATCAAGTGTTACTTGGTTCAACCCTTTAGGCAGTTCTGGATTCTCTGGCTTTTTCTTGAATTTATTGTTTAACAACATAGTGTCTACATCTTTTTGCGTTAATTTTTCTTTTTCCTTCAGCTGGCTATGATAAAGCAAATAGTTTTTTAATGATTGTTGGAGCCGTTCAAATTTAAACGGTTTCATAATGTAGTCAAAAGCGCCGTTTTGCAGGACACGGCGAACAGTTTCCATATCTCTCGCAGCGGTAATCGCAATGACATCTACGGAATGACCCTCTGACCGGATTTGCTTAAGCGTTTCTAATCCATCCTGATTAGGCATGTAAATATCTATAATAACTAGTTCAGGTTTCAATTCTCGAACAAGCTCTATGCCTTCTTTTCCGTTTCCTGCGATTCCAATCACAGTAAAGCCGTCGACTTTTTGGATAAATTGTTTATTCACCTCTTGAACCATGGGATCATCTTCAATCAACAATACACTAATTTTTTTGTTCAAATTTTTTGCCCCCTTTGTTTTTTACATATCAAATGTGATGATAAATGTAGTTCCCATACCTTTTTGCGACTCAACCTGAATGTGACCGTTTGCTCGGTCAACAATTTGTTTGACCAGATATAAGCCTATTCCATGATTTTGCTTGTTTTTTGTGGAAAAACCCTTTTCAAAAATGTTCGGTAATACAGAATCGTCTATGCCAGGACCGTTATCTTCAACTAATATCGTGCAAATTTCTTTATTTTGATCGATGCTGACGAATATTTCTTTGTCAGGATCAGTCGACTCTTGAAAGGCATCAAAAGCATTTTCAATTAAATTCCCAATGATGATCACCAGGTCGTTATGATCGATATTTTTTGGAAATCGCTCCAAATGGCTGTTTCTGTCAATGACTACTTTAATTCCGAGCTCTTTGCCCCGGCTGATTTTGCTGAGTAAAAGGCCCGATATGCTTTCATCTTTAATATGTTCAGTTAAAAAGTTTGTCAGCTCTTCTTGCTCTTCCGTTATTTTGAATACATATTCTAACGCTTTTTCTTTATGTCCAAGCTGAATGAGACCTGCTATCGTGTGCAATTTGTTCATATGTTCATGATTTTGAACACGAAGCGCGTGGACAAAAGCTTTCACTCCGGTTAATTCTTCCGCAAGCTTTTTGATTTCAGTTCGATCCTGGAAAATGGCGACAGCTCCGACCGTTTCGTTATTCACTCTGATCGGGATGCGATTGCTTAAAATGCTTAGATTCCTTACCTGCAATTCTTTGTTATAAATAGGACGGTCAATTACTAATATTTCCGGGAGTCGGGTGTCGGAAATAACGTCGCGAATCGGCTTTCCGATCACATCTCCTTCAATGCCCATCATTTGTTTGGCACGGTCATTAAAAATAGTTATACGTTCATTTTTATCAATGGCAATGACTCCTTCGTGCATAGCATTAAATGTTTCAGTCCGTTCAACTAGCATTTTAGCTATTTCAAAAGGCTCCAAGTGAAACATCTGCTTTTTTATATGTCTTGCCAGGAGCCAGGCCCCCAAACCGCCTAATAGTAAGACAAGAAAAGAAATCGAAAAAATTTGCGATTTTAAATTTGCAAGCAGCTCATATAAGCTTGGAAGCTTATAGGCTGCGATGACGACTCCAACTTGTTTATGTTCTTTATTCATGACAGGTACAAAGGCGCGGATAACAGTGCCGATTTCTCCATTTGCTTTTGACGTATATGTGTGTTCGGCAAAGGCAGGACCTTCATCTTCTCCTTCCGATTTTGTTCCGATTAAAGATTTGACCGGATGGGAAAGGCGGGTACGATCCATATCGAGCACAACAATATATTCTGTTCCGTTAATGATTTGAAGACGTTCAATCATCGAAGGAATCAGCTGGCGATCTTTCAAGCTTCCATTGAGCCCGTTTCTGACTTCAGGCAGCGCCGCAACCGTCCTCGCAGCTAATATAGATTGCTGTTTAAGCTCTTCTTCTTTTTGGTTTAAATATTCGTTTACAATAAATAATCCTCCGAAAAAAAGCGATAAAAAGACAATAATAAAAATTAAACCTGTTATTTTCCATATAATTGGTAATCGCTTCATAAGGCAACCTCTTTTAGCTAAACGTTCATACTTGCTTTATTTTATCACAGATTTGCTTTCCTTTACTTTAGAGAAAGAGCATGCTTGGTATAATTTATGTTAAAATGATCAAAAACAAATGGTGTGATGAATCATGAAGAAAAAAATCGTGAGGTATTTGGCTATAGTATGTGCCGGGTTAGCCTTTGCGTTATTTTCCTATAATATCATTATACAATCTCAAAATGATCCACCGGTTTACGATGATGAGCAAGAGGGGCTAAAAGAGCAAATTAAAATCTATTTCAGCCATGTAGTGGCGGAGGATACGCCAAAAGGCTTGGCTGCACAAAGGTTTGCAGATTTGGTCGAGGAAAAGACGAAGGGCCGAGTAAAAGTGATTGTGTTTCCAAACGGTTCATTATATTCAGATAAAGATGAAATAGAAGCTTTAAGAAAAGGCAAAGTGCAAATGATTGCTCCTTCCTATTCAAACGTGGCAGAATTGGTTCCGGAATGGGAAGTGTTAGATTTACCGTTTATTTTTCAAAACGATGATAATGTTGAAAGGGTTTTAACAGGAAAAATTGGCGAAGAGCTGCTCAGTATGTTAGAACCGAAAGGATTTAAAGGACTGGCTTTTTGGGGAAATGGATTCAAACAAATGGTAAATAGTCAAATGTTTATGAAAAATCCGGATGATTTCAAAGACCAAAGATTTCGGATCATGCCTAATAAAGTCATAAAAAAACAATTTAACATGTTAGGAGCGGAACCGATTGCCCTCTCATTTGATCAAGTTTATGAATCATTAGAAGAGGAAGCATTTGACGGACAAGAAAACACAATTTCGAATATTTATTCAAAAAGATTTTATCAATTTCATCCGTATGTAACAATTAGCAATCACGGTTATTTAGGATATGTCGTAATGGTCAATGAAACATTTTGGAATCAGCTACCTAAAGACGTTCAAAAACAAATTATGGAAGCAATAGAAGAAACGACAGCTTGGAATATGAAACAATCGAAACAGCAAAATATAAGACAGCTTGAAGAAATGAGGCAAAATCCAAATATACATATTCATACGTTAACGGAAAAAGAGCGAAAGAAATGGCAGGAACGATTTGTGCCGCTTTACCAAGAATATGAAGCGAAATATGGAAAGCTATTAAAAGAAATAAGAAATGCAGCAAGCTGAACTAGCCATCGTTTCAGCAAAAATGGACTGTCCGCGAGGCGGCAGTCTTTTTTTATGCTCAAGTTTGACAGAGTACACTAAAGAAAAGCCCGAAAATACTGGTGTTTTGGACTTTACCCACAACACGTACCACTACACTTGTTAGTGGCACGTGTTTTTTTCTAAATTCTTACCGTTTTCTCCACCGATGATATATTCGTAAAACAAGCTTTACGCCCATCACCTACTTTCCCCTCTCCACTCTGATTCTTCCGAATGGACGTTTATATGTTTCATTTGCACGCCAGCCGGCAGCATGAAACAATTCAGTTTGGAACTTTTGGACTGGTATAACATACAGCGGCTATTCGGGGAATACGATCCCGTGAGGATGAGACCGGCACCATACCCAACTACTCTTTCAACAGGTGACGGATTTCTTCTTCCGGCAAATCCAGCATTTGCGCAATTTCTGTTACGCTCATTCCTTTTCCCCTCATTTTGTAAATAAGTTCACGCTCTTTTTGTCTCATCCCTTGCTCCAATCCTTGCTTTAGCCCTTGTTTCAACCCTTCCTCCATTCCCGCACGCCGTTCGCCCAGAAGGTTGGACAATTGATCCCGCAGCCATTTCAGCCGCATTTCATATGCGTAGCGATTTTCCGAACTGACGCTTAGCTTCTCCCACTCTTCCAATGCTTCGCGAATTTCTTGCTCGTTCATCGCCAACACCTCCAGTTCCTTGAGAATCGTCTCATCGATCTCTCGTTTCCGGGCATCTACCGCCGACAGCATCATCAACCAGGGCCACTCCGAAGATCGTTTGATCTCACGTCTGTATTTCTTCCATTTTACCATAAATTGTGATACATCAATGGCGTGAAATTCAAGATGCGTGCTCCAAAGAAATTGTTCTTTGTCTTCGCGGATATGAAAGATGGTGTGGAAACGGTCCGTTTCATGCGGAAAGAGCGGGTAGTTGAGGATGGCAATCATAATGGTGGGCGGAAGTTCGCTGTACCCTTGACCTTTGAAAAGCGACTGGGAAAAGAGCCTCGCCCAGTAATACAAAATCCGCTCCGGCATATCGTGCTGGTCAATGATTTGAATTTCCACGTTGATCCGCTCGCCTCGGTCGGTCCACACGAGCACATCCAACCGGTTCATTTTTCCCTCTTCTATCTCTTTTGTCAGCTCCATGTTTTCAAACTGCACATCAACAATCCGGTCATGGCCTGTCCGATGCAAAACCGCATTCAAAAAAGCGATTGTTATCTGCTTTCGGCTCGGATGACCGAACAATTGTTTAAACATAAAGTCCAGTTTTAAATCGAGGTATTCCTTCATAACATAACAGGGATCATCCTTTCGAGGAGAATGTGGAGAGGAGTTGAGGTTCATCTAAAGAAAAGCCAAAATCATTGACAGAGTTTTCAAACAAAAAGGAGCGCATCGCCTTCCAAAAACGCACTGCTTGGTGCATCCCAACCAGCAGCCGTTTTAATTAAAACTTTACCACCATACATTTCAAGAACATATGTTCTGTTAATGCTATTGTAATACACTTTATCTTCTCTTTCAACCACCAACATTTCGACAATTTTCGCATCCCCGCCAAACACTGCATCAAAAAGGAGAGCCTAGTTTACAAGACAGGCTCTCCTTTTCCCCTAGAAATAGATCCTTGTTGTCTTTTGGAAAACAGGAAGATGGGGAATCCCATGGGAGCAATCGGTGATTTGGTCACAGGTTATTGTTCTGAAAAACAGGAAGACGAGGAATCCCTCCTCATTTTCCTTAAACATAAATGGAGGCGGAAATGAAGGCATCGTCTTTATTGGAATCGATCGAAAGAAAAGACAAGCACTAGCCATGATCCGCGCCTCATCCGGAGAAGATTGGACGAGTTTCATCATAGTCCGCATTCCTTTGCTGCGCATTCCTTTACCGCATGTCCCGCATTAAAAAAGGAAAGGGGGAGTGTATGAATGGGTGCGAAGACCCCCGGCAAATCAAACCGCTTCCTTTTCACACAAAATTCAGGACTTAATCGCCTCCAACAAGTTTTTTAGCTTAACTTATACAAATTCCAGCTGCAATCAACTAAACGCAACAGGCAAAATTCAAACCATTTCATATCCTAAAGGATGAGAAATGGTGGTTTAATATTACTGGGTTGTATACCGCTGATGGCCGTGCTTTTTTATGCTGCAAACATTTCATGGTTTAATATTACTGGATTGTATACTGCTTCCTTCCATTAAAAAACAAACTCCACTGTCGGATTTTTCGTTACACAATCAATATGAACATCTGCTTTAACCATTCCGCCAAAGGTGTGATTGGAACCGAATGCAACGTGGACGGTATTGTACGCTTTTTCATCTTCCAAAATAACGCCTGTGATTCTTGCTGCATAGTTTGTTCCGATGCCTAACTCGCCTAACAAACGGCCGTTTCCATCCCCGAGCAGCGCCAGCAATTGAGCACCTGTCTCACCTGTGGCATCTACCAACCTCCCCTTTTCAATCGTTAATACAACAGGTTCATCGACTAAACCTATACCTGCAATCGAACCTGTAATCTCAATTTTTCCTACCGCTTGTTCTTCTAATGGAGCTATATACGCCTCACCTGAAGGAAGATTTCCGGATGCCGCTTTTCCGCGGAAAACACCTGTACTTGGTATGCCGTCTCTGCCTTCAACAGGAATCTTTAATTCATAGCTGTCGCCGGTTTTAATAATAACCATTTTTGCCTTTGTTAATTTTTCCGCTACTTCATTTGTTTCTTTTTCAACTATGCTATAATCTGCACTCATCGCACCATTCAAAAACATATCTTCTGTAATTCCCGGCATGGTAATGACACTAACTCCATGTTGATTGGCCGTTTTCCTTGCAGCAGTATGGGTCAATGAATGTTTCGTTAAACAAAAGACAAGATCAAATTCCAGCATTTTTTCTGCCGTTTCCTGCGGAGGTTCTTCCCCTGATTTACTCCGATCTTCCATTACATGAATTTTCGTTTTCCACCCATCATTTTTTAGAGCCTTTTCAAATTTTCTCCCTAACGATTCTGTACTATTATCCGTTAAAACAAGGATAGATATATTTTTGTCTACTGAAAAATTATTTTTCATTAAATTATGAACGGTTTCTTGAAAACTGCTCATACCCTTTTCACTCCTTATTTTGCGTAAAATATATACTTGCCAAAACAAAAATGAAAGCGATGATCGTACCGAAACCGAGTGGTTCATCCAATAAAAAAACACCTAACAGAATCGTGGTAATTGGCATCAAATAGGTAATAAATAAGGCAAAAATGGCGCCGCCGGATTTAATTAAATAAAAATACAACAGATTCCCGATACCCGAATTAAATACGCCTAACATAACAAAATAGAAAAAATTATTTCCACTAAATAAATATTGATAGCTATCAAGATCAAATAAAAGCATAAAAATACCGGAATAAATACTGCCGACAGCCATTGAAACAAAGGACAATGTGTAGACAGAAACCGAACTCAAAAACTTGCCTGTCAAAATCGAAGACAATGTATAAAAACTGACTGCTACTAACAGAAATATGGCACTCATTACCTGAAATTGCCCACTTGAAGAAAATCCAAAAACAAAAGATAATACTATACCGATAAAGCCAATGGCGACACCTAATAGTTCTTGTCGATGAACCTTCTGTTTTAATAGAAAAACACTAAATAAAACGCCAAAAATCGGACCTGTTGCATTGATAACCGCACTAATGGTTGTATCTAAACCCTTTTGGCTAAAAATCATAAATACCCATGGAACACCTGCGCTTAACAAGGTAATTCCAATTAAGGCACCCTTATTTTTAAAGTCTGTTTTTTTCTTTTTCAATAGAACGAATGGCAACAAAACTAGACCGCCAAATAAACAACGATAAAAAACAATAGAAACCGCATGAAAATCTGGTAAAAGCAATTTTGTAAAATAAAATGTCGATCCCCAAAGGAGGCTTAATACAAATAAAGCCAATACTGGCATTTCAGATTACATCCTTCCATGCTATAGGAAAACGAAAGCGCCCATTAAGCGATCTGCTTCCAGGCCTAGAGCCGCAGGACTGTGAACAACATCGGTGAAACAGCATCGCATAAAGAAAAAGCGAATGCTTTTTCGGGGAGATAAAAGGCACGATGGGGCTTGTGATCCGATGTTGTCCAAATCGTACGGAGGCGATGGAAACCTCGCTCCTGCTTAAGCACTTCAGCATTTAAGTTCAAAATGTAATTTCTTACTTTAAAAAGAGATCCGGATAGATCCGGATCAACTAAAAGACATATTCTGCGGCAATCCGTGCCACAAGTGTACGTGGAAGAATCACCGGCAAACTGCTCCCTTTTTTCGCTTCAAGTTTATGGGTTTCATTGTACCCCATACAATCCAACACAATTAACTCTGCACCCTGTTCTTTTAAGGATGCTGCCGCTCCGGCGATATCGCTTTCTTCATAAGGAGAAGCGGCTGCCGTTACCAATTCCAGTCCGACACCCTCCCATTTTTTCGCTAATGAATGCCGCTGCTTTTCTAATGGAACCACTAACCCTAATTTACTGCCGCCCGTCATAATGGCTTGAACTGTATGCACTAAAATTTTATCCGGATAAATGATTGGTTTTGTTGTCACTAATGTTGGAAAATCACCGGTACATAACATAATCACTACTTCCACATCTTGTTCCAACTTGGTCAATTCATCCTGTAATAATGGAAGCAGCTTGCTTTTTCCAATCTCGACTGATTGACCATTGCGGAGTCGGGAAATATAAACTGTGTCCGAACCCTCAGGTTTGATGGCATCCATCGTTTCTTCCGTTAGCCGATCCAATCCGCCTCTTTCCACGATTTCTACACCCGCACCGAAAATTTTTTGAAAGGAAGGAGTGGCATCTGTGCGAGGGGATTGGCCGATTGTTAGTACACCAACCTTAGCCATGATTACTCATCCCCTAAAGTTTGCAAATGTTTCATGGAACCATAGAGTTTCACTAAACGTTCATATTCTTCTTTATCATAGAATTCAAAGTTGCCTTGTGTATATTCTTTTGCCACTTCAATGCAAAATCTTACAGCTTGGGCAATATCGACTTCATGGCTAGCACCAGTACCGCATCCCGGCACAGCTGTTTTGGCAGTGATAGCGACGCCGACAACCGGTGCATCTGTTGCAACGGCAGGCTGAAGAATGCTATTTAAGTGGTAGACGCCATTGCCGTATGGCGTAATATCTTGCGTTGTGACAGCAAACGTGACTGGTAAATCCCCCGTTGTCATTTCCATAATTCGCAGTAAATCATCATTGAATTTTAAAATATATCCTGATTTGACTGTTGGAGAAATCGCAATACCACGGTGGTTTATCACTTTATTTCCTTTCGTTGTATCAATCGATAAAACGGCGTCCATTTCCGGGACTACTTCATATCGATTCATTGTTAATATATCAACAGGAGAATCCATAAAATCTACAGGTTCATGCGGCCGTGTAGGCGCATCCGGACAAATATGTGTCGTTACATAAACATCACCGGGCAACCGGTCCCCTTTTTCGGACATGATTGCAAGTTTTAAAGCTATTGTTACAGCCGCGGCTGCTCCATCACCGTCGGAAACAAATCCAATCCGATTTGGACGTGCGCCCAAACCGCCAAGTCTTCCGACAACACCCAATGTCGGAGCATGTCCGCCGCTCGATTTCCCATTTGTCCCTTTAATTAATATTTTGACAAAATCTGTTGACCCATTTTCACCAGTTACTGTTGTGTAGCTTGCTTCCACATATTTTTTTCCTTCAAATAAGCGGACAACCGCTTCTCCATTAACTGAAGCATCATCTAGTAATTCCAAAACTTCCATTGTATATTTTAAAGACATCCCACTCTCTCCTTATACAATTTTTTTGTTAATAACAGGTTCAATGGTTTTTAACAAATTGTAGTTATACATGGTTGAGCTTAATTTCAAATTCTCTTTTGGAACGGAAATGACGGCTACTTTCAGTCCCTCTTTCACCTCAGCACTGACAACCGGCATTCCTGTTTCGGCATTGAAAGTCATAATTAAATCAGGAAATGTCCCTTTTCTCTGGCCATTGACTTCGACTGTCATGTACTCATTCCAAAATGTTAATTCCAAGTCATCAACTTTTACAAACCCTACATCAAAACCGCCTTTTTCTTCAAGCTCGCAATAACTAACCGTTCCGGAATGAATAACACGCCCTTTTAAATGGGACGCAACGGCTTCAATTCTTTCCGGTCCCTCCGGTGCTGACAAAAAGACTTCGCCGAGTTCAATTGCTTGAGTAATGCCGCCTACTGCTGCATTTTCTTTTACATAATCAACAGTTACCGGATTTCGGCAAACGGCAACCATTCCGCCCGTTTCTACTGAAATACTTCTGACAATTTTACCGGCTGATTCCAGGGATGATTTTACGACACCTTCCACTTGTCTTTTCCCTTTTCCGCCGGCAAATGACTGGATCGAAACATAACCGTCAACTTCAGACAAATTCATGGAGCCCATCGCCCCTGTTGGATGGGCGCGTCCGTTGCTTGGCGCATCAATAACCGGCAGCCCGGTTGCCGCTGCCTGTAGCCAGCCATTTATCGTTGTTGCTGCCCCATTTTCATTTGTCATAAGCGCTTTAATAGGATGGTGAAACTCCTTTAGCATCCGGTTTACAGTCTCAACAAACTGGTCGGAACTAACAGAAGCTTCCTTAGAAGATGGAGCCCCTACTAATGAAACATTGACTACATAATCGCCGCCCTGTAATTCATCAATTGAAACTAATTCCGGCTGGCCAATGGAAAAAGTAGACTCGGCTTTTTGGAGACCGTCATGAATCCAGCCTCCGCCTCCCCCGCCGAGAATACAGCCGCCGTAAACGGCTTTTTTCGCATCTTCCATCGTTAATGTTTTTCTAGCCATTCTATCACCTCATTATTTCGCTTTAAACACGGATGAGAAGAAACTATATAATGCATCGCCGGCAATAAATCCAGCTGCGGTCGTATACATCTTATTTTCAGCTTCAGATCCTATAAATTTGATAACAAGAACGCGAATTATTAAACCGACAATAACAGCCCATCCTGCTAAAGGATTCATAATAAGCAACCCAGTAGCCAGCATAATGCCCAATTGTCTTTCCGTACCGCCAATCAGCTGAATAATCACCCCGGGAATGGCCCATAAGAGCAACATAAGACCAACATTCCCGCTTAATCCAGACTTAATGGTGGATGCATATACATGATCAACCGGCGGAACTAAGCCTTGTCCAAAAAAGTTCTTGGAAAATAGGGCAACCATCACAATTGCGATAATGAACCCGATAAATGCACTTTTCAATTGTATTTTCCGTCCATATAATTCTTGTTCAACGGAAACGCCAGTCCGAATGATGTTGCCGGATTTCAAATCATATCCAAAATCTGCAAAAGCAGGTCCTGTTGCTGCTGTAAAACCGGTCAGCAATGCTAATGCAACTGGCGGGAAGCCGAGTATCATGCCGATTAACAATGAAATAAGTGTTACCGCAAATGCCGGGAACCAACCGGAGTGCATAGCCGCAATCCCGACTATAATTTCATGCACTAATGCAGCAAAAGCAGCAAATATAATGAAAAGAATCAATTGACCAAATGGCATTTCAGTAATGAGCCCGCCCATGACGGCAATTAGAATAGCGATTCCTAAGTAAAGCAGGAATCCAAAACCAAAACCTTTTTTAATATCGTCAGCACCGCGGGTATATTCGTATCCGCTTGTGTCTGTAACTTTTCCACCTTGTTTTCTCGTTTTCGTAAAAGTAATGATAAACTGAATAAGAGCAACGAGACCTGCGCCGATCATCATGCCATGTGGGATATAATAGTCTCCTAAATTCAAGCCAAACAACGGTTGCGAGTATCCGTTAAGTAATAAACCAATACCGAACATGCTCAAAGCCCAAAAATTCCCGATGAATGCAACACCAAAGGCCGACATGGAAATGCCGAAGTGGGATCCAACTAATCCGCCAAGAATCCCCAATCCAAGATATTTTGCCTTTTTGCCGCCTTCATCACCGGCTTTTAAAGCTTCGGCCGTGGCAACACCTGGAGGCCATACTTCGTTTGCCCCGAAAAGTTTCGTATCGAAAACTTTATAAAGGATAAGGGCATCGGTTAAAAGCGCCAATCCGGCTCCGATTAACATTGGGATAATAAGGTCCGGCAAGCCCATTACAAATGGAAGTCCAATTGGTATTAATAAACTATTGGCAGCCCCAAAAGTGGCAGCTGAAATGGATGTCTGAACTAAATTTTGATTTTCCAACGACTTAAATTGTTCAAAGATTTTAATTGGAATTCTCGCAAATAACATGGCGATTAATGCGCCAATAATGGATGTATTTGGCGTAATACCGAGCGTTGTAATTAGTTGCATCCCGATAATGGCGCCAAAAATAGAAATAAGAACAGAAAAAATAAAAAAGGTTAAATTGAATGTCCTATTTTGCATCTTTATGACCCCTTTTTAATTAATTGATAACCAATCCCTTGCGCCTCCACTAAATCGATAACAGGTACAGAAATTTTTCCGTTTAAATAATCTTTAAGTCCAATAGTGGAAAAACCTGTACAAGCAAACAGGATACAATCGGCGCCAGAGTTGATGACATCCTTTACTACTTCTAATAATTCATCTTTTGCCGTGGAAGCGAATAAATCGGTTGTTTTTCTAAGAGAAGGATGATAGGAGTAGGAATGGAATTTCCTTCCCAATTCCTCTTTCATTCGTGCTGGAGGTGCGTCGGTAATGCCAATGATGCCAATACGGTTTCCTACCATACTTGCAGCATGCGCCCCACAACCCCCAGCACCTAAAACCGGCAAATCAATTTCATTTCTTGCTTCATCCAAGCCTGGATCTGCAGCACAACTAATGGTAATGGCATCAATGTTCGGTTTTTCCGCCAATTCTTTAGCTAACTCAACGATTTTGGGTATGGCTTTTTTCTCCGATTCATCATCGTATATTCCATTAGGTTGCGATGGAATACAGCGTGTGACCGATTCTATGGAAAAATATTCTTTCAATTTCTTCCCGTGTTCATTTAAAATTTTTTCATCATCAGTTGTTAAAACACGAATAATCCCTAACAATTGAACCACCTCTATCGGATTTTTCACCATTATAAATTTTTCAACTATTTCTATAAATGCAAAAAGAGTGAAATCATTTTCTTTCTGAATTATCCATATTGTGCATTGTTGATCTTTACGCAAATGATCTATTTGATAAAAAAAGAGTCTCATCACCATATTCTGTGATGTTCACACAATTCCGGCAATAAGTTAGCAAGATTGATACTCAATCTAGAGTAGCTCCTTCGTCAGCTTGCAGACCACTAAGTGGGTAGAATGGAAGAGGTCAAGCGCTTTCCTTGACGGATTCCATTCTACCAACTACAATGCGGAAAGCTGATGAAGGGCATGGTTAAGCAACCTGATTTTTATAAGTTTTACCTGTACATTCCAAAAATACACGTAGCCGAAATCTTTCAAGGTTTCTGAAGCCAAAAGCACGTCTTTTGATGTTCTTACTCTTATGGTTTGTACCTTCAATCCGGCCATTCGTAAAAGGGGTAAGAAAATATTGTAAAATTTGTGCCTTCCAATTTTCTATCGTCTTGGCTACTTGATGAAATGAAGGAAATGGGCTGCTCCATGCGAGTTGAATCCATTCTTCTAAGAGTGAATCAGCTGTATCATAGTCATTCACTTGGTATATTTTTCTAAATAGTTCTTTTAGAAAATAGGCATATGACAATTCTGAATGCTCTTTGAGCATCTCGTCTAATTGTTGTTTTTCATTAGCCGTTAACTTTTCAGAACCTTTCAAGAGTTTAAACCGTCCCTTTTTTAGTCCAGGAGTTTTCTTTCTAACTTGGTCAAGTGCATGTGTCACCTTTTGCACCACATGATATTTATCAATGACGATACAGGCCTCTGGGAATATAGATTTAACAGCTTTATGGAAGGGATCCCACATATCCATAACAACGGTATGAACCCATTTATTAGACAGAATCTTCTTGGCAAGTAAGATCTGAGTTGAATGATAACTCCGTTGATGTTCCATACCAAGCACACTCCCGGATTGGGTATCCATAAGAACTGTTTCATATCGGTGACCCTTTCGGACAGCGATCTCATCAAGGTTAAGGATTAATTCATTGTTTTCTAAAACACTTTCAAGAGTTTCTAAATGCTCCTTCTCTTTTTCTTTAGCAACGGAATAAAATATTCTCTCAACGGTTGTATAAGGTATTTTTTCCTTTCGACTCACTTCTTGGATAGTAGAGCCAATGCACATTTCGTACAGATATTCTCTGTACCGATTGGTCTGATGCTTATTAGGACGGATACATTCAAATGTTTGTGAAAATCCCTCATTACAGTTGTGACAACGGTATCTATACACTCTGACAAACAAGAAAAGGGGCTTACCTAATACGGACAAGTCACGAACCTTTCTTGTCCGCCAGTCATGGACATGACTAGAAAAAAAACCGCAGTAAGAACAGCGTTCTTCTGTAGTATTTTTCTCAACATGTAACAAACTGCAATCTTCAAGAAACACTTGTTTAACAACTTCAAATTCTGGCAAATCTAGTGATACGGAAAACACTTTAGAACCTCCTGTTATGTTAAGTGACGCTAACATTATTGCCAGGAATTCGTGAGTGTTTTCCTTATTTTTTGGGTTAAATCACAAAATGTGGTGATGAATCAAAAAAGAGAGACGAACCATTTATTTCGCCTCTCTTAAGCTATTTTCATGATTTTTAAGCAAAATATTAAAATAAAACGATTTTCCGAATTGTTTAAATCTATATTTAGTAATTGTTCAATTTTTTTCAATCGATAGGTCATCGTACGCCGATGAATAAACAGAATTTCTGCCGACTTTGAAACATTGCCATTTTCCTGTAAATAAACTTCCAATGTTTTTAATAAATCATTCTTTTTATCTTCCAGCAATGGCGCCAAAAAGTTCAGTGCGTATTGTTTCGCAAACGGGTCATCAATTAAATTTAGTAAAAACTGATAAATTCCCATTTCATTATATGTGTAAACATATTCTCCCTTTTTTACATTCGAACCGACTTCGATGATTTTTGTAACAGATTGCACGACCGTATCGAGGTTGGCTCCTTTTCCAAAATAAGGACTAATCGAGACATATAATCCCCTTAAAGGATCCAATTTATTGTACGCCTCTATTTGGTTTTTCCACCGTTGGACCATTTCACTATAATTCTCTTCAATACCTGTTAGGAGCGCATAAAATTTTCTGTTTTTCATAAAGATAAACACTTGACTTTTATGAATTTGCAATTGCTCAATGAAATCCATTAACTTATTTCGAATTAAACCTTCATAGTCAATCAAAGACGGATTGGAATACGGGATGTTTAAACTGTCCGAATAAAAGTGAATAATGACATTATTCTTTTCGTTTGCCTGATCCAAATGGTCAAAACCCTTCAGAAACCCATTCATTTGTTCATAATCGTTTAGACGTTTTCTCTGATTATACAACTGTTCTTTCAATAATACATCTTTTAGCTTGTTCCCCACTTCTTCTAAATGATTTTGAAAGACAGGATCCGTGATTAAAGAATTGATACAGTGAATGTGGACAACGGCAAATACGCGGTTTTTATAAGTAAGCGGGATAATCATTTGCTTTCGATATCCTTCTATACTAAATAAAATATTTTTCGTGTGTGAAAATTTAGTTGTCCACTCCTCCAACATTTCATCATACCGCTGATAGGTTGGCAGTGAAAAAAGTGCCGTTGACTTTCTCCATCCATCGGATGTAAAGTTTTTTGCAGCATATAGAAGTCTTCCTTCGTTATCTTCTATATAAACGGATCCATTTAACATCTTTGATAGCACATCAAGCGCTTCTTGAACCGAATCGATTTCCATTGCTCCAAATTTTGACAAAGGATTTTCCGAACGACCCTGTCCAAAATACTTCTCTTTATATAAACATTCATAAAGTGGTGTTAACACGTTTATATAGGAAATGTTTTTAGGCAAAGAGATGATGGGAAAGTCATGTTGATTGGTAATGGCAATCATTTCTTCCGGAAGCGTATCAATAAATCTTCCGACTTTTATAACTAAACCAGCCGCCCCAATCGATATCAAATCCTTTACAACTTGAATTTGTTTATCCGGATCGTCTTTTATTGAATAAAAGGTTGTTAATACTAACATACCGGGAGTTGCCCAATTCAATACTTCCGGTACTTCCATGACTTCAACGGTTTCTATTTTCCGGAAAATCCCCTTTTCACCAGCAACGATCTTTCCTGAAGCTAATTCGCCAATTTTTAATGCATCTTTTACTTTCATCCCTTCATCGCCTCGAAAAAAAATTTGAAAAGGAAATATTTTTTGAACATTATATCACCAATTGAAAAAGATAGTAATACAAAATTGTTGAGAGTAAAGGAAATAGTTCGTATTTTCGTAAAAATTTTATAGTTAATGAGGTTGATTGTTCGTTTTATAGATTTGGAAATATAGGGCATATCTATAGGTCAACCCGTTATTCTCCTGAAAAAACCAATTACTCTATTCAAGTTTCTAAAGGATTGTCAATAACCGAATACGATAGCTTGTGAAACCGCTTTCAATAAACTGAACTTTAAAACTTTCATTATTATATAAAAAAGACATTGATTGTTGCCAACAGATTATAAAACTCTCATAAGCAGGAGGTTTTTCTCCCGCTCATGAGATTGTGTGCAAAACAGCTAATTCGTTCTCGTTTTTTCTACAATTTTTACCTCATATTTTTCTAAGGTCACTTCACCTATTAATTCCTTGCCGGTTATCATATCCTTGACCGTTGAATGAAACGTAACGGATTGTGCTTCCTCCGTAAAATTCATTACAAAGATATAGTCATTTTCATTGTCATGCCTTACTTGGACAGATACACCTTTGCCATGCTGAACAGGACAGGCGGGTTTTAGCGACAATTCCTCCATTAAATTATTATAAAAATCAGTCTGAAATTGTCGTTCTAATCTCGCACCTATGAAATAAGCTTTACCAGCTTGATATTGATGGCTGGTTATTGCGGGTGTATTGGCATAAAAATCTTGCAAATAAATTCCTTCACTCTTTGCAGTATATAATTCCAGGACTGTGGCATAATCCCTCAACTCATACTTTTTATCATGGTATAAAACGTAATTCCGGTCCTTTGGATAGAGGCTGTCTGTTTCAATCGGTTTCATCCCAAAAATTTCTTGTAAATTTTTAGGCCATCCACCTAAATAAAATGTCTCATCACCATATTCTGTGATGTTCACACAATTCCGGCAATAAGTTAGCGAGATTGATACTCAATCTAGAGTAGCTCCTTCGTCAGCTTGCAGACCACTAAGTGGGTAGAATGGAAGAGGTCAAGCGCTTTCCTTGACGGATTCCATTCTACCAACTACAATGCGGAAAGCTGATGAAGGGCATGGTTAAGCAACCTGATTTTTATAAGTTTTACCTAACACCATGGCAAAAATGGCTTCGTCATACTGAGAAGCAGCCTCGGAATCATCC
>ERZ1673762.42-NODE-42-length-27117-cov-24.779765_pt1 | contig 27117 bp, 28 predicted proteins | sample MGYA00580145_ERZ1673762 | MGnify/ENA primary metagenome ERZ1673762 (study PRJEB41219, sample SAMN04549634) | soil metagenome | isolation source: soil | place: USA:California,Owens Lake (dry lake) | collected 2009-08-06 ...
CTCCCGGCTGTTCAGGCTCTGCTGGTTGCTCAGGATTTCCTCCCGGCTGTTCAGGCTCTGCTAACAATTCGGCTGTAATAAGCGCAAAATATACAGAGTAAGCAGCAGTTTCCCCATTATTTGAAATCTCTATAGTATACGGTATGGATGGATCAATATCTTTAAAAATATGTGAAGAATCAGCTGCTATTTCCTCACCCGTTTCTTGATTTTGTAAGCTAACTTCGACATTAGCTTTCGGAATGATTTGTAAGCTTAATTGACCATTTTCATCAACAATTAAATGGCTTTTTTCAACAAAATTCGCAAAATCCGCTCCAAAATCTGCTAAACTGAGAACATATGTGCCTGCATCATAGTGTTTCGTTTTTAGAATATTTGTTACTGCTTCTTTCAATGCTTGCGTAGCAGATAAAATTTCCACTCTTGTTGCGGCTAATTTGTTACTAACCTTCTCAGCTTCATTAAGTGACGTTTGAAAAGTATTCACATGCTCCCCATCAGCTTCCAATTTACTTGGATCGATTTTCTTTGCAAGTTCAACGAAATCTTTTAAGTCTTCTTGGATATTGACATTAAAGTTTAAATATACTTCTTTTTCCACACCATCCGTATTATATTTCACATAAGAAATGCCTTTCCAAACATCGTCTCCAGCATCCTTGTGCCTAATGTTTATTTGATAAATATTAGTATCATTTTTCGCTTCTACAAAATACACTTTAGACATAGCACTTGAAAAACCGCCATTTGCAGTATCTGCGGCTTTATAAATTTGTAAAGTTTCTTTTGGTAAATGAACAGGAATATTAGCAACAGTTTGATATGTTCCAAATTGCTTTAATACTGCTGTTGTTTCTTCGCCGAAATCACCTGCATGCTCGGACAGTTCTGCATCATCACCAATAGAGTTTAAAACTCTAAATCTTAAAGGCTCTATCTTAAAGAATTGATCCCTCTTTACAGAATCCATTGCAAATTTTAGACTTTCTATTGCTGCATCAACCTCTGTTTGTGTAGCATTTGGATTATTATAAACGTTTTCAGCGTTGGCAAGCCTTCTTTGAATTTCGGGGACAGCATAGCCATGTTCTCCTTCAGAATAAACATATGGAATCAAAGTCCCTCTAGGATGCACTGTATTAAAGAGGTGTCTTGCCTCCTCAAGCACTTTTTCCAATTCAGATTTATCCGTTTCAACATCAATCGGTAGAGTACTTGTATCTAATTGTAATTGAACATTGTACCAATTATCATATATGCCACCAGGCATACCAGGGACATTTTCCATATGCACATGCATTAAAATATCTAAAGCTTTTGTTACATCCTCCATTTTATAACGAATCACATAATTCCCATTATCTTTTCGTTCTGGCTGAACTTGCTGATACCCATCCATACCAGATATGTTATCACCTGAAATAACAGCCTTTGGCTTACCTGGCAGTCGATAACCAATATAAGGTAAATAATCTTTGTTTACTGCTGTAATTTCATGCTCAAATATTATCGTATCATCTTCTATAATCAATCTTCCTGAATTAGCAACATACAAATAACCATGAGCTGCTGATGTTTCCGCAGTTCCATCTTTTAAATAACGATAATCAACTCCTTCATATGTTCCATTTACTAATCCTGCCCCTTCCGCATGAACATTATGAAATATTGGAAGGATAGGTGATAAAGTCAACAGGAATATTGCAATACCTATCCATAATAACCTACTTTTCCTCTTCAAGCTGATCTCTCCCTAATCACAAAATTTTTCCAATGGAGAGTGAATGGAAAAACCCCGCCACTCTCCAAATATTCTGAAAATATCAAAGCCATTGAATAAATAGAGGAATATATCCACTATGCGGACCAGCGTTTACATATAATTGAACAGCTAAATTTACATCGAAATCATAGACGTCAAAAGTAAATTGAACATTTCCATCCGCATCAACTGTCCGATTGGCGGAAACATAATCACTGCCATCCCATACTAATAAATCACCAATATAACTAGCATCCTTCAATGTAATAGTTGCAGAATTACCATCGATAACGGCATCACCAACAATAAACGAACTCGCGTGACTAGAATAATTCCCATTAGAATCTAAAAACTGATAATTTAATGTTGCGGCAGATACAGATACAGCAATCGCTATGGATAGCAATAATACACTTATGAACATCGCAACAGTTCTTTTATAGCTTAGATTAGTTTGAATCATTCTCTACCACTCTCCTTCATTTCTTGGTATTACATCCATTCTCATAAACCCTGCCATTACTTATTAAATCAATTGCGTTTACTTACTCCTCCCTCCTTTATGTTTTTATATGCCAGGGCATTTAATGGTAACGATAATCATTCTCAATATATGACGTAAAAAAACACCATTGATTATGATTGTGTTTCAATAATGATAATCATTATCAATGGTGCGCGAAAAAAAAAATGCCCTGCTTAATGAGCGGCATCTTGATGTAGTAAATAAAATGTTTGCCTATCAAGTATAGTTTTACCATTTACATGTATAATTGTCAACTTTTTTTGTATTGGTATGTCAACACTAAACTAGACAATTTTTTTGAGGTGTTTCTCTTTGTACTCCACCGGGCTTAAATACCCAAGTGTTCCATTACACTTTAAAAACCCTGAGATCCATTGTATGCAAGGATTTCAGGGTTTTTCAATTCTTCTGATGATACATAAAATCATGTATTATTTTGGGAGCGATGTCTTTTTGGATAGATTTTTTCAAAACCTTACTTTTATGCTGTTGTCTTTTGGAAAGTGAAGAAACACTTCCTGCCTTCATCCTTTGATCTTTTCGTATTCTTCCAAAGCGTTTGAATATAGGCTTTCTTTTGAGAAAACAAGATTCGGCTGCCGGCAAAACCCGATAAACTTGACAAAATTTTTGCGGACTGCCTCCTTTAATTTTTCCGCTGGTTTTGTAAATGTATCCGCCGGTCCTTGTTTTCTCTTTTGTAATGTAATTACATAATTGCCGGATTCTTTTTTGATTATGGCATTCCCATCGGCATTATCAAGGAAGCATATTTCAAATTCTTTATCTTCTTCCTCTCTTAAAATTCTTGCCAAATCCAGCCACGTTGTTAACAAACATTCGGTTTCCGTTCTTTCCTCCGTGAAAACAGGCTTTCCATCATAACTTAAAAATATATAGCCTGCCAAGTAATCCAAGTTATTCTCTTCCAATATTTTCTTGGCGGCAATCCCGGCCAGAGGGTCATCAATCGACAAAAATTTAGTCTTTTTTACCGTATAATATTCCTCAAGTTCATGGCTGTAATTATATACGAAAGTTTTTATCATAACGTCATTTTCAATCATACCTGTTCACCTCATTTTCTCGGAAATGCTGTAGATACATAGCCATTAGAATTTATTCTTACTTCATATGTTACTCCCCTTATTTTTTTGTAACATTTACTCCTCGTTTTTTCTTAAGTGCAGAACTTATTTTTGATTTATTAGAATTTATAACATTTGCTACTATATTTTTAATATCATTAACTGTAAAATCCGGATCAAAAAAGTCTTTATTCTTTTTTCCAGTCCAATATCTTGGATGGTGATTCTTCAGGATATGCTCCATCTTGGCTTTTGTAAAAATTACTTTTTTTCCACCACCAACGTTATAATAAACATTCCTAAATGTTTTCACTGCGTTTTTTGCTGCACTGCTTGACTTTTTCAGGAAAGTCTTTTTTCCAATTTTATAAAACGGTTTTACTACCTATTTTTTTAATACTATATCTTAAAACAGCACCTCCGAGTAAGTAAACAAAATACTGCACAGCAGAAGCCTGTAATTTAGTAGTGTTATATTCGTATTGTTCACCTGTCTTTAGATCGGTGAATATTGCAATAAAAGAATCCCCTTCAGACTCAAGAACACTCACATTGAATTTATTTTCTTGAAAAACCCCATCTTCTTCCGCTTCACTTGAAATTTATATTTTTTCAAACTGTACTTGAGCAAATTTACTAACATAAATTTACAAATAAACATAAAAAGAGACATGAACCGATTCCTTGGTTAGAATAGATGTGCTATCAAACTACCCAAACAAGGAGGTTCATGTCTCTCGTATGGATACGATTAGCACATTATCAAGAAATTTACAATACATGATCTTCTCTCGGATTAAAACTTTATTATTCCAAGTCTGTGATGAACCATCTCGTCCACCTCATAGATGGAATGCTCACAAAAGGATGTTCTGGTACTCTGACGGATCTCCATCAGTGAGTTATCATCCGAAACACCGAATTCCGATACCCACCTCGTGACCATGGGAGGCGAAACGTATCGAATGTATCGCTACGAAGGGGCATTGAACGACATTCCAAGTGCGGTGGTATTGTTTTGTTGGAAAACCGATCAACCGATGACGAGCGAGCATTTGCGTTGTTTTTTAAGTACAGACACAAAAACTGAGCGATTAGGCTATTCTTGGATACTATGCGAAACGCTGGTCGATCGAAAGCTACTTTCGGCAAACGAAAGAAACATTAGGTTTCGATCGATATCGAATCCGACATGAGCGAGCCATTAAACGATTTTGGGCCATCGTACAATTTACGTATATCTATTGCATGACAGAACATTCAAGTGATTTTTCAACCGGTCTTGCGAGTGTGAGATCGAGAAAAATTCACAATCTCATTGAGTTTATTTATTACGAAGCCAAATGAGGAATGCTACTAGATTCCATTAAAAAAACCAGTTACGAGTGGCATAAGTGGATCTTTGTTTGCTTTTTGAAGATAATAATAAGTGTATCAGAGCAACTCCCTACTGGACGAGATTTTTGCATTCGTCCCTTTTTTCATATTCGAAGAAAGAAGTTTAAACTGAGAAACAGTCGCCAAAAACAAAAGAAACATTAGAACTATCAAAAACGAGGGCGAAAACTTTGTCAATTCGTGAAGGAAATAAGCAAACAAATTAAGAAATCGCCCGAAAAGACGACAACACTTCCATATATAGAAGGCGACAAACTGGAAATCGGAATCACTTCATACGGTGATTTTATGGGTGAATTGCCGCATTACCACACGCAAGCTTATGAATATCAATACATTATCAGCGGAAAAACGGAATATTTAGATGTGGAAACAGGAGAACTGTACACCTTTCAAAAAGGCGATTTCTATGTAACTCCCCCAGGCATTAAATATGCTCAACGGTCACAACCCGGCACAGCTATTTTTTTATTAAAGCGCCCCCGGGGATGATAAAGTGAATGTAGAACCGACGGTTGAAATCGGGAATTGGCTTAATCAAAAAACAAAATAAAGCAAAAACCGGATACTTATTGTCAGCCGATCCTTCAGACCCGACCGGTAGAGCCGTTTTTCCGCTTTTCTCCCGAATACTGCCGGTACCGATGAAGCAAATTTCATTTACACAAGTCAATACCGAATGCATGTATTCGGTATTGACGATAAACAATCGATTGTTTGAGAAAAGATAGGGAAAATCTGTTCAATATAAAACGATGTTCATAATTCTTCCCAGGCGTAGAAAATTGAGTGGGCGAACTGCAAATGCCAATCTTAAAAAATAACGATACATCGTTAACGGAATTTTACTCTTCCAACTATATTTAATATTCTCTCTTCTCTATACGGATAATCCAGTTATAGAGAAGTTGATAGTATTTATGGAGATTGCCAAAAATTTCAACAGCTAGCTCTTCATTGTATGTATGAACTGTCAAATTCCGATCATCTACCATTTTTAATGCAATGATCGTTTCCTCATCAGATAAAATTCCAATTTCCCTGCTTGAACGAATTACTCCTTTAGGTGAACCGACATCAATTCCTTCTTTATCATATAAAAATTGTTTTACTGCTTTCCAACAAGCTTCAAAACTAAACTCAAATCGCTGAATAGCTGCATCCCGTTCAACTTCCGTTGGATTCTCTAGGAGCAAAACCTCTTGGAAAGCACGAAGAGCTTTTAAAGCAAGTTGAATACGTTCCTTTAACCGTTCCATAAAATTCCTTCCTTTTTCACTTTTTCTTTCATAGCCTGATCGGCTTTAGATAAATCGACAAGATCTACTCTGTACGGTAATGGCGATTCCTCTATTCGTTCACGAAGTTCCACCCACTTAGAAATCGGAATAGCTGAATCTGCAGAAAGAGCGATGTCAATATCGGATGTCCTCTTTTCCTCTTTACGAGCCCACGAACCAAACAGATAGACTTTTACTGATTGATCATGCAATGTTTCAACAATTATTTTTTTCAAAAACGACAGTATCTGCTCCCGATCAGCCGAATTTAAATCCATTTTTTATCAAACCCTTTTTTGAATTTGAAAATGATTATACCATAAAATGTATCATAAAAATGATTTCCATAAGATAAAGCGAAGTATTAATTTTCATCTTTCGTTGCCGCTACTTCAATATATGAAGTATTATTTTCCTTTTTACCGTATATAATCTGTTCAATTATTCCTCTCCACTCTGGATTAATATCTTCCCATTTCTTCCCCCAGTTGGAATTTATAAAATGGTAAGCTTTATATGGTTTATCGGAACTTGAAGATTTGGTGTTATGTCAAGAAAACGGACACGTTAAACAGAGAGAAATAGCTGAATTTATGCAGCTACTTTTCTCTGGTTAGCGTAATATGCAGCTTCAAATTCACATGGCGATACATAGCCAAGGGCTGAATGACTTCTTTTGCGGTTGTAGAAGCATTCGATGTACTCAAAAATGGCTTGTTTCGCTTCTTTTCGCGTGCGGAATCGATTCAGATAAATACACTCTTTCTTGATGAGGCTATGAAACGACTCCATACAAGCGTTGTCGTAACAGTTCCCACGTCTCGACATGCTCACTTGAAAATGATGTTCCTGTAAAAGTTGCTGATAGTCATTCGAAGCATATTGGCTCCCACGATCCGAATGATGAATCACTCGTCCCGTTGGTTTTTCGCTGTTTAGAGCCCGTTGTAACGCTTTGATGACTAACTCTTTCGTCATTCGTGTATCGATATACCATCCTACAATCTTACGAGTATATAAATCCATGATACTCGCTAAATACAACCAGCCTTCGTCGGTAGGAATGTACGTAATATCTGCCATCCATACTTCATTTGGAACCGTTGCTTGGAAGTTTTGTTTCAATAGATTAGAATATACGTTGTAAGGATGGTTACTGTTCGTGTGGCTTTGAATTTACGGACAGTAATGCATCTCAAGCCTTCTTCGCTCATGATGCGAGCGACCGTCTTTTGAGACACACGAATCCCTTGTTTGCGTAGTTCTTGCGTAATTTTTGGGCTTCCGTAAATCTTACGGGACTTTAGATACTCATTTCGAATTTGTGGAGTGAGTTGTTCTTTTCGTTTGTTCTGTTTACTTTTCGCACGCTTGAGCCAGTCGTAATACCCACTTCTTGAAACACCGAAAACTTGGCACATCTTCACAACAAGAAATTCATTTCGGTGTTGAAAAATGAAGGCGTAAATTACTTCTGGTTTCTGGTGAAGATGCCTAACGCTTTTTTTAGGATCGCTAATTCCTCCTCCAACTCTTGATTGCGGCGGCGTAATTCGATGATTTCTTGATTTTGTGGCTTGATATGGCCTGAACCCACAAAACTCTTTCCGTTGCTTTCTTTATATTCTTTGACCCAACGATGAAGAGTGTTGTAAGCCAAACCTAGTTCTTTTACCACTTGGGCGATGGACTTGTCCCCCTCCAAGCATAACTCAGCAGCTTGAATCTTGTATTCTTGATCAAATGTTCTCTTTTTCATGATTGGACACCTCTAACCTATTGTAATTAAGTTAATTATAATCTCCCTGTTCTCCGTGTCCAATTTTTAGACTAACATCAATTATTACTATAATAATCTGTGTCTACTTTTTCTGTCCAATTGGATTACTTCTTTATCTCGTTATATCAAGGACTGTCTGCATATTTCTTCGATCGAAAATTTAGTAAATTTATAATATTTACAACAATTTAATCATTTGCTATATTTCTATATGATTATAATTTGTAGAATTACTGTTTAAACGAAAAAAAGAAAAATCTTCTAATTAAGCAACTGGGTGGTATTTGCGATTCTGAGGATTTATAACGCCCAAATATTAGCCTTTCTCAAATTATAAGACTTTGTGCAGATACGATATCAGCCCTTTAATAGGGGGGAGAAATCTATAAAGAAAATATTTCTTCTGAATGCAAGTATTTTATTGGTATTCGGTACTTATACACTTTACGTATCCAATAAAACAAATTGGGCATTACAAGTAATTGACTTTCAAAACATTGAAGGAACAGCTAGTAAACGCCCTATAAAAATAGCTCTTATTGATAGTGGTATTCAAGCTGAAAAAGCTAATGTGACAGTTGCGGAAACTTTTAATGGAAACGGTTCAAATGATTCTTACGGTCATGGTACTGCTATTGCAAGTATTATTGGCGCCAAAAAAAGTTTATTGAATCCTGTAGAAGGTGTATTTAAGAATGTTGTTTTTTATGATGCTAATGTTTTAGATGAAAATGGAAATGCTTCAATTTCAGATATTGTTGCTGCAATTGATTGGGCAATAAAGCATGAAGTGGATATTATCAATATGAGTTTTGGCATTCAAAAGGATGATCCAGCATTACACGAGGCAATCAAGAAAGGCTATGAACAGAACATTATTTTTGTTGCAGCTGCTGGAAATAACCTTGGATTTGAAGCGGACTATCCAGCTCGCTATCATGAGGTATTATCTATTAGCTCGATTGACAAAAACTTAAAACGAGATCCAACGGCTGCAAAAAATAAAGTTGACTATGTTACTCCTGGTATAAACGTACAAGCTGTAAAAATTAATAAAATGAGAGATAAAAGTCTTGATGGAACATCATATGCAACAGCTTATGCAACGGGAATTATTGCACAACTCTTAAGCGAGCAAAAAATAGATCGAACTTCTTATTTCAAGCATTTAAAAGACTACGCAAAACCTTTGGGCAAACAATCAGAATACGGAAATGGATTATTAACATTAAAAAAAGGGGATTAGAATGAAAAAACTATTGATTATCTCATTATGTTTTACTTTAAGTTTTTTAAGTATTGGACCAACTGCAAGTAATGTATATGCTGCTACCTCTGAAAATGAAGTTCCTGTATCTGTAGAAAGTAACATTCAAGAAGTTTTTAACTATGCAGCAGACGAAACAGAAGAAATTGTCCAAGAACTTGAAGAAGAGTTTAATACTGCTGAGGATACTGAACTAGAAGTTTCTAACTTAAATGTTCAGAATGATAGGATTATTATAGAAAGTAAAGTTTCAACATATAACTATGATGTGGATACTACTTTAGAAATACAACCTGAAGAGAATACTGCCCAGTATAACATTACATATGAAGAAAATGGGGATTTAATTGAAAAAGAGTATGATTTAAATATTAATGTTATAGATGATGAAAATTTTATTATAGAGTTTATTGATAAAGAAACTGGTGAAATCACAATTTATGATTCTTCAGTTGTATCTGCCTCAGCGGTTCCTTATGTTGCATATATTATAGGTTCTCAAGTTGTTCGTTTAGCAATTAAAGGTCTTGCGAAAAAATCTATTAAAGTTGCCAGTAACATGGGAAAAATTCTAAAGCACAATAGTCGAGGCGTTCTATTTGAAGGTAATGCTAGCAAAGGATGGAAACATATAAAGAATGGACATATTTTGGGCAAAGGTGCTAAAAAGGGCGATACATTATTCCCCAAAAACTTATCTGAATCTCAAATTAAAAATATTATTATGGAATCTTTACAAAAAGGTACTTATAAAGGTCAAGCAGCTAATGGTTATAAATCTTATGAATATAACCTAAATAAGTATGGTATAAATAAAATGAAAGTCATTGTTGATAAAGATGGTATGATTGTCACTGCGTACCCGTTGTCCGGAAAAAGTGTGATAAAAGTTAAATAATAAGGAGCAATCCTGTTAGAAGGATTTTCGGGGTCTTGAAAAAATAAAAGCCCTCTAGTATGATGCATGAGTGTCAACGCTCATTGACCCATCATCATACAGAGGACTCTATCATATGAATTTTAGTACAAACCATAAAATTAATCAAGTTCTTGAAAACACGTTAGTAATTGGCAGCGATATTGCCAAGCAGAAGCGTATCCTCAAACTGTAAATCAATAAAGTAATGTAAAATACTAAAATATATATCAGTAAAAATATTTTTTTAATAAGGTATAAACGGGTTAAACCGTTGATATCTCAACATTTAAAGAGGGAGTTATTATAATGAAAATATCTTTTTTTGTTGAATTATATGATGAAATGATTGGACAACCTTTTAATATAGATGACTATTTAGCCTGTCGTTTATCTATTTTTGTGCAGCAAAATGGGGAAAAAAAAGAACTTTGTAATTCCACTTTCCATGACGCCTTGCTTTTAGGTATGGGGAAAATTCTTTTGGAATTAAAAGAAAACCATACATCTTTTTCTAATGGATTTGAAACCTATGAAAATGCAATGGAATATACTTTAAACAAAACTGGTAAATTGCTTATTATTAAAGCCTACAGTGAATACGACAATACAACAGAAATCGCCTTTCAAGGTGAGTTTGAAGATTTTCTTACAGCTTTCTTTAAAGAATATGAACGCTACTTTAAAGGACTTCTTCAGAAGGATCCAAATGCCATTCAACACGATTCTGTTGAAATGATGGAGCAACAATTAAAAGCCTATAAAGAACTAAAAAACAAATATTAACTTACAATATTTAAAGGGAGTATGATTTAAAAAAGTTTTTGGGAGTATGAAATATTTTGTGTAAATGAATAGAATGATAAAAAAGGAAGACCTTTTCTTGATAGAATTGAGTTATCGCAAAAAATTCACAGAAAAGAGATCTCCCTATGAATCAGTTTACAACAGAGCTTGTCGATGCACTAGTCAAAAAAACAAGATATCACCGAGGTTTTCCGTACGCATTTAGAAACGGCAGTGAATACGTTACTTGCGACAGAACTAACATTCTTTTTAGACTTCGAAAAGTACGATCGTATCGGCTTTAACTCAGGTAATTCGCGCAATGGTTCTTATTCTCGTAAGTTACACACCGATTTTGGTGACCTAAATATCCGACACGTGATCTAATGGCGAGTTTAAACAACAACCGTGGCTCCATATAAGTGCTCAAACGATACGCTTGGAGCAACCGTCATTCTTTTGTTTCAAAAAGACATCACAATGACTGAAATTTTATATTTGCCTCATTTTGGGAAATCCTTAATAACACCATTTTTTAATCGAATAAATAATAATTTTGTTTATCTTGCTCATGATGATGGTTGGTTTTGTAAATTATATTGTAATGACATTCTATAGTAATAAAAGGTCCATGGACATGTTTCCCAAACAGGCAAATTAGGCAGACATCAATTCTATCAACTCGAGCCATGTTGAATGTGTGTCGCAGATAGTTTTGAGGAAAAATTAAGCAGAAAGAGCCGAAAATCTGTAAAAGATTTTCGGTGTTCCATCTGCTTTTATTTCAATTCTTCTAACAAATCGGTGTAGCATTTCCTCTGTTAAATCATTGAACAAAAGGTATTTGTCTAACTCGGCTTTTAGCTTAGCAATTTCCTCATGGATATTTTTACTTTCCAATGAGTGTTGTAATTCAGTCTTTTGAGCAGACAGTCTTTTCAATTCTCTATTGATTTCTTCAATAGCCCGTTGATAATCAGCTTTAGTAATGATTTCATTTGCTAACAGGTTGAGAAATTTACTTTTTCTTTCAACTAGCCGTTTCATTTCCCTTTCAATGCTAGCTAGCTTTTTGTTCGTCGTTTTCTCGGCTCTCACCGTTTGTTGTTCTAGTTTCTTTATTAAACCTTCTTTACTGATTTCCCTTGCGTATTTTTTTAGATCAGAAAGGATAATTGATTTAAGGCCACTTTCTTTAATAGCATGGTGACTACATTTTTTGCTTCCATGCCTACCGTATCCCCCACATATATATCCCTTTCGATTTTGTCTGTACCACATGCCTGTTCCACAGTCTGCACAAAAAGCAATATTAGTAAATAAATGCTTTTTAGGAGCAGTTATGTCCTCTTTCTAATTTTCATTTGTGCTTGTACAGCTTCAAAATCTTCTCTAAGATAATGGCAGGGTGGGAGTTTGATACAATTACTTGATTTTCAGCAGACACTTTCTTTCTCCCTTTTATTGAACGGATAGAAGTAGATAATAACCAAAATGTTAAAATTTACCACAAGCTTACGCCGATTTAGTGTGTAAAAGTTTAAACACGCTCAATCATTTTTTAACACTAGCCGTGAAACACACTCCACATGCGCCGTGTGCGGGAACATGTCGACGGGCTGGATGTATTCGACTTTGTACAAGCTGGAAAGAAATTGAATGTCTTTTGCCAGGGTGGACGGATTGCATGAGACGTAAACGAATCGTTTTGGCTTCACTTTTTTGATTGTTTTGAGAAACGCTCGGTCGCAGCCGGTGCGGGGAGGGTCGACGACGACAACATCTGGACGCCAGCCTTCTTTTGCCCATTTTGGCATCCATGTTTCTGCTTTGCCTGTGACATATGTTGCATTTTTGATCCCGTGTTTTTCGGCGTTTTTTTTCGCGTCGCGGATGGATTCTTCAATGACATCCATTCCTCTGATTTCTGCTGCATCCTTTGCCAGCCACAAGCCGATCGTGCCGACGCCGCAATAGGCATCTACGATTTTTTCGCTTCCTGTTAAACCTGCTGCTTTTTTGACTTCGTCATAAAGTTTGACCGTTTGCACCGGGTTAAGCTGGAAAAAAGCGCGGGCGGATAGTTCAAAGGAAAGGTCGCCCAATGTTTCTTGGATGACTTCTTCACCTTTTAACAAAACCGTTTTGTCGCCGAAAATCAGCGATGTTTTGCTTCCATTTATATTTTGCATGACTGATTTTACTTCCGGCGCGCGCTTCATGATCTCCGCTGCAATCAGTTCTTTTCGCGGCAATTCTTCCGCTTTTGTAATGAGGACGACTTGCACATGGTTCGTCTGAACGCCGGCGCGTACGACGATTGTGCGAACGATGCCCGTCCGTTTTCGCTCATGGTAAATCGGAATGTGAAAATCCTCCAGTACTTGTTTTACCGTTTGGGTAATTTTATCTGTCAGCGGGTGCTGAACCATGCAAGAGTGAATTGGAACAAGCTTGTGTGAATTCGCACCATACAGGCCTGCTATCACTTGCTGTTTTTCATTTCCGAGCTGAAATTGACTTTTATTGCGGTAATGCCAAGGGTCGTCCATACCGATTGTCGGACGGATGTCGAGGGCGTCAACCTCGAGGTTCGTATGGCGCTCAAGCGCTTGAATGACAATGTCCCGTTTGGCAGCAAGCTGCTGTTCATATTGCAAATGCTGCAATTGGCAGCCTCCGCATCGGTCATAATAGATGCAGGGCGGTTTCACACGATGAGGGGATTTTTTCCGTATTTTTTTAATAACGGCTTCTGCATAATTTGGTTGAATATTCTCTGCTTGAACGACCACTTCTTCCCCGGGCAAAGCTCCCGGGACAAAGACGACTTGTTTCTTAAAATACCCGACACCTTCTCCGTTAATGCCAAGCCGCTTAATGGTCAGCGGAAATTGCTGTCCCTTTTGAATCGTCACAGATGCCGATCTATTTTTTATCTTCATTTCGCTTCTCCCCGTCTCTTTTCGATGCTTCGCCATAAATAAAAAGCTGCATAGCTTAAATAAGGAGCCCACTCGCGGCTGTAGTTTTCCATTTCTTCTTTTGTCGGTTTCGTTTCCAGTTGAAAATAATGCTTGATCGCGTTTTGCAAGCCGATATCAGCAGCAGGAAACAGATTCGGCCTGCCCAGCCCAAATAAAAGAAAATTTTGCACCGTCCACGGGCCGATGCCGCGCACTTGAACCAATTTTTTCATAATGTCATCATCGCCCCATTCATGGAAGGCATGAAGCGGCAGTGCTCCTTCTGCAATCAGTCTGGAGGTATCAATAACATATTCCGCTTTTCTCATGCTGAATTTCAGCGCCCGCAAATCCTCATAATTCAATTTGGCTACTGTTTCCGGTTTTGGATAAAACCATACATTATCTACTTGAAACCCAAAAGTTTGCACAAAAGCGGTCGTCAACTGATAGGCAAATGATAAATTTAATTGCTGATGAATAATGCATTTCATTAAACAAGCATACGGATGAAAATCTAACACGAGCGGCGTCCCTTCATGCTCTTGAAAAAGCGGAGCAAGGTTGGTTTGCAGGAAATGATCTTGAATGGTTTTAAGCGAATTCTTCCATTGAAATATGCGTGTCAGCTCATGGATGGCTCGTTCTTTTTGTTCATCCTGTTCCCCTGATATTTCAAATACTGGGTTTTCCTTCGTTCCGATTGCTTTTACAGCGGCAACAAAAGGTTCTTCTTTTTCACTATAAAGAGGAACAAGGACGGTTCGCTTGTGCACGTCCACCTTGTTCAACGGATCAAGTGAAAGGCGCTCTAACACGCGGTCGAAGTCATACGGCGGCGCCGCTTTTATCGTCACATTCCACATGTTTTTACCGACCTTTATCGTATTTTTTCGGAGCTATTATATCACATAATCCGCTTCTATTAATAAAGAAATGGACTTTCAAACATTTTCTCCATCACTAGATCGTCTAAGCTTTTAAAAGTATAGCCTTGCTGTTTTAAAGTTTTAATCGCTTCATCAAGCGCATCAGCGTTGTCTTTTGATACGGTGTGCAGCAAAATGATCGCGCCCGGATGAATTTGATTGATAATGTTGTCGTATGCATATCGCCAGCCTTTTTGTTCATTCACCTTCCAGTCGACAAATGCAAGCGACCAAAAAATATTGCGATAACCGTATTTTTCGGACAATGCAAGTGTGCGTTCGCTAAAAATGCCCCTTGGCGGTCTCACATATACTGTTCCTTCTTGGCCTGTAAGCTCCTTTACTTTGTCGCTGACGGCATCAAGCTCCTTCTTTATTTTATCAGCACTTATTGTCGTCATATCAGGGTGGCTCCATGAATGATTGCCGACAATATGCCCTTCCTTCACCATTCTCTTTACAAGATCAGGGGCTGTTTTTAAATAATGGCCTGTTACAAAAAACGTCGCATGTACATCGTGCTTTTTCAGTACGTCCAAAATTTTCGATGTATAGCCGTTTTCATAGCCATTATCAAACGTTAAATAAATCTCTTTTTTGCTGGGATCTCCTAAATAAAACGCTCCATATTTATTTAAAAGTTCATTCCATTCTTTCCCGGCATCAGGAGGCTGATGATTATTGTTTTTTTGAAAACCCCAATGAATCGGGTGATTGCTGACAGCAGCAGAGGCGCAGCTAAAAAAAGAAAAAAATAACAAGACAGAGCAATATAAAATCCGGAAATAATTCAAGCTGTGAATCTCCTTTCCATTATTTTTACTATTAGTCTTTATCCGTTTTTAGGAATTATGCTCCATCTTGATTTCAAAAAAATACCATAGCCAATCATCTGGCTATGGCATTGAGTTTAATATTTAGCTAAATACCGGCTCTTTAAATTGAGAAAGCTTTTCTAATGACGATTTTTCAATGTCTTCATGCAGGCTGTTGCCGTGTGAATCCATTGTGACAACGGCCGTGAAGTCTTTTACGCGCAAATGCCACATAGCTTCTGGAATTCCAAACTCCAGCAAGTCAACACCTTCAACCGCTTCGATGCAATCCGCATAATATTGAGCAGCACCGCCAATCGCATTCAAGTATACTCCGCCATGCTCTTTTAAAGCTTGCAGCGTTTTTTGCCCCATGCCGCCTTTGCCCATTACCGCACGGATGCCAAATTTTTTCATAATATCCCCTTGATAAGGCTCTTCGCGAATGGAAGTGGTCGGCCCGGCCGCTTTCACTTCCCAATTACCGTTTTCATCTTTTAACATGACAGGTCCGCAGTGGTAAATAATTTGACCGTTTAAATCAACCGGCGCATCATGATCCATTAAATATTTATGGATGGCATCCCTTCCTGTGTAAATGATTCCGTTGATGCGAACAACGTCGCCGACTTTCAGCTCGCGGATTTGTTCTTCTGTAATTGGCGCTTGCAGCGTGATGACACGTCTTTCAGAGTCCGTTGATGCTGCATGTTCTTCTTGTGCAGCATTTTCTTGAAAATCAACATCTTCTCCATCTTGATAAAGCCATTTTATGATTTCACCCGTATTTGGATCGATATGCACACCTAAACGGCGGAATGCCCAGCAGTTGTATGCAACAGAAACAAAAAAGCTTGCAGGGATTCTGTGCATTGCGCCGACTTTGCAGCCTAATAAAGTGGTTTCCCCGCCAAATCCCATCGTTCCGATGCCAAGCTTGTTTGCATTTTCCATAATATATTCTTCCAATTGGCGCAATTCTTCGTTCGGATTTACGTCATCGACTTCGCGGAATAATTGTTCTTTCGCTAAATCGTACCCCGCTGAACGGTCTCCGCCAATTCCAACTCCAATGAATCCTGCGCTGCATCCTTGGCCCTGTGCTTGATATACCGCATGCAAAATACATTTGCGGATTCCATCCAAATCTCTGCCGGCTCTTCCCAATCCTTCTAGTTCGCACGGCAGGCTGTATTGAATATTTTTGTTTTCGCAGCCGCCGCCTTTTAATATTAAGCGAACATCCATATAATCTTTTTCCCATTGTTCAAATTTTACGACTGGAAGCCCTTCGCCCAAGTTATCGCCGGAATTTTCTCCAGTGAGTGAATCGACCGAGTTCGGGCGAAGCTTCCCGTCCTTCGTCGCTTGAGCGATCGCTTTTTTTATTGTTTCCTTTATTTGAATTTGATTGATACCGACTGGCACTTTAATTTTAAATGTCGGCAATCCGGTATCTTGGCAGATCGGCGATACATTTTCATCTGCCATTTTAATATTTTCGGTTATCGTGGCAAGCGACATCGCAGCTCTTGTACCAGCATTTTCACGCTGCTTCGCCTTCAAAATAGCGCGGCGGACATCCTTCGGCAATTTTGTAGACGTTTCCACAATTAATTGATACATACTCTCATATAATTTTTCCATCCCGCTTATCCCCCTTACATTCAGTCAAAAGACTCCCACTTAACACAATTTTTATTATACTTCTTTTAATTTTGATTGGAAAGGCATTCACGTGCTGATCATTTTTTTAGGGGGATAAGGAGAGTGTTTCAACATTCATTGCAGCAGTTAAAAAAGGTTCAGCTTGCGAATTCTATCAACCGCTTCTAAAAGCCTGCTCTCATCAACTAATAAACCAACGCGTATGTATCCTTCTCCATATTGCCCGAAGCCGTTTCCTGGCGCAACGGCGACATCTGCTTTTTCAAGCAAATAATCGGCAAACTCTTCGCTAGTAAAACCTTTCGGTACAGGGAGCCAGGCAAAAAATGATCCTTTCGGAGCTTGGGCGTTCCAGCCAATTTGCCGAATAGCATTGATAAACGTATTTCGCCGTTTTTCATAAAGGGAGACAAGCTCCTCTACACACGACTGATCGCCTGTTAATGCGGCAGCTGCTGCTAATTGTATTGCTGGAAAAAGGCTGCAATATAAGTGATCTTGAATAAGATTAATACTTTCAATGATATTCTGGTTCCCTACAGCAAATCCAACGCGCCAGCCGGCCATATTGTAGGTTTTCGACAATGTGTACATTTCAATGCCGATGTCCTTAGCTCCTTCCGCTTCAAGAAGGCTGGTCGGTTTTTTGCCGTCAAAGCCGATCGCACCGTACGCAAAATCATGGACAACGGAAATTCGATGCTTCTTTGCAAACGTAACCGTTTCCTCAAAAAACTTAAGATCGGCCGTTGCTCCTGTCGGATTGTTCGGGTAGTTTAAATACATCAATTTTGCCGCTTCTTTATCCTCCAACGAAATGGCGTTGTAATCAGGTAAAAACCGATTTTCTGCCAACAGCGGGAACGTTTTAAATTGAGCCCCGGCTAAAACAACGCCTGATAAATAGTCTGGATAACCCGGGTCGGGCAATAGCATTAGATCTCCTTCATTTAATAGGCACATCGGCAATTCAACAAGTCCAGTTTTCGTACCGAATAAAATCGCCACTTCTTTTTCTGGATCTATATCGACTCCGTATTGTTTCTTATAATATTCACTAGCCGCATGTTTTAACTCGATCAGACCTGAAAATGGTGAATATTTATGTGTTTTCGGGTCTTCTGCTGCGGTTTGCAGCGCTTTGACGATATGCGGGGGAGTCGGCTGGTCAGGATTTCCTTGTCCTAAATTAATAATATCTCTTCCTTCGGCTACAGCGTTATTCACTTTTTTCACAAGGGCAGAGAAAAATTGTGTTGGAAGCTTTTTTAAACGTTCTGAAATCTCCACTCTAATCCACCTTTTTTTATAAAAATAGTTGAAATTATCATAAAAATTCTATAGTCTTTATATAAAAATGTCTAGGGGCTGAAAATCATGAAAGTTGCTTGTATACAAATGAATATCATTTTAGGCGAACCGGACCAAAACTATGAAATCGCTCAAAAAAATATAATAGAAGCAGCAAGCCATCAAGCGGATACAATTGTTTTGCCTGAAATGTGGAATACAGGATACGCCCTTGATCAGCTTGATGAGCTTGCAGACAAAAATGGAGAAAAAACAATTGAGCTGCTGACATCCCTTGCTAAAACATATCATGTCAATATTGTCGGCGGTTCAGTTGCAACGAAAAAAAACGGACAATTTTTTAATACCATGTACGTTGTCGACCGATTCGGAAATATCACCGCTGAATACGACAAAGCCCATCTGTTTAAATTGATGGATGAGCATAAATTTATGAGTGCCGGTCAAAAAGTAAATATATTTGAGCTGGACGGCATCACTTGCGGTGGTGTTATTTGTTATGACTTGCGTTTTCCGGAATGGATTCGCACCCATGCATTAAAAGGTGCAAACATTATGTTCATTCCTGCCGAATGGCCGAAAAAGCGAATTGACCATTGGCAATTGCTTCTCCAAGCACGGGCAATTGAAAATCAAATGTTTGTTGTAGCAGTAAACCGGGTCGGAGCGGATCAAAATAATGAATTTAATGGACACTCAATGGTCATTGCCCCTTGGGGCGAGCTTCTTGTTCATGATCAAACAGATGAAGGAATTTTTTACGCCCAACTGGATCTTCAAGAAATTGACCGTGTAAGAAAAACCATTCCTATTTTTCAAGACAGACGTCCGGAATTATATTTCGAATAAAATTTTACACCCCTTAAAAGAATGTGAAAGCATTCCCTTTTAAGGGGTTTTTGTATGAAAAGGCAATTAAACGCTTTTCATGTGTTTTAAACTTTTGGTAAAGGGTGGATAGGCAATCCCTTTTTCTGTAATAATTGCCGTAATGAGTTCATGATCGGTCACGTCGAATGCCGGATTATATGTTTGCACATTTTCCGGCGCCATCGGTTTTTCATACCATTTTGTCGTGATCTCCTCTGCTTTTCTCACTTCGATCGGTATATGTTCCCCTGTCGGACAATCTAAATCGATTGTTGAAAGCGGAGCACAAACATAAAACGGGATTCCATAATATTTTGCTAAGATTGCCACTCCGGAAGTTCCAATTTTATTGGCAGTATCTCCGTTTGCGGCAACTCGATCACACCCGACTAAAACCGCTTGTACTTTTCCCTCCTTCATCACAATGGATGCCATGTTGTCACAAATTAACGTTACATCCACACCAGCTTCCTGCAATTCCCATGCAGTTAGACGTGCACCTTGAAGAAGCGGTCTTGTTTCATCTGCAAAAACTTTGAAATGGTAGCCTCTTTCTTGGCCTAAGTAGATGGGAGCTAACGCAGTCCCATACCTCGCCGTCGCAATTGTTCCTGCATTGCAATGGGTCAGAAGACCCCAGCCGGGTTTTAATAATGACAGGGCATACTCCCCGATCGAATAACAGACTTGCTCATCCTCATTACGGATATGTTCTGCCTCTTCCTTCAGTGCGTTTTTAATTTCCTCGATGCTTTTGTCTTTTTCTACTTTCAGTCTATCCTCCATGCGATCTAAAGCCCAAAATAAATTCACTGCAGTCGGCCGCGATGAAGCCAAATACTGTTTGATTTTTTGAAAATCATCCAAAAGCTGTTCATAAGTCGACGCTTTTGATTGCTTCGTGCCTAAATAAACACCGAATGCAGCAGCAATTCCGATCGCAGGCGCTCCTCTAACCTTCAGATGGTAAATGGCCTCCCATATTTCTTCTGGAGTAGAAAGATGCAGAAATACTTTCTCATTCGGCAATAACGTTTGGTCGAGTATGATCACCGTATTGTTTTCATCATCCAGTTGTACGGATTGAATGGCTTTTACTGCTGTCATAAAACTTTTCCCCTTCAATAAATTTGCGGACACTTTGTAATAAAACATTCACAAAGTCGTCGCCTGTACGAATGTTTGCACGTTCAAGAATAAAGGTTTTACCAGCTGTTAAACAAATTTTTTCAGCCAAAGCTCGGGATTCTTTATTTTCAATTGACGTGATGTCTTTTACATGGGCGATCCCAATAATTCTTCTGCATAATTCAAGTCCGGCAGCGGCTGAGGCATCCTCAAGGATGGAATTTAAATACCATTCTTTAAAACTAGGTGCACTTGCAGTTCTTTCTTTTATATTCTCATCCCAAGCATGTAAAAATTTTTTTGTAAACAGCTCTATTACGTCTGAGATTGTTTGTTGAATATATTGCAAGTAGTCTTCCTTTGTTTCTTGATCTTCAATTGTAAAGCTTGCATTTACATAGGCGAAAATAAGGTTTGCAATCACATTCCCAATATCGAACCCAGCAGGTCCATAAAAAGCAAACTCAGGATCGATTATTTTTGTTGAATCTTCCTTTATAAAAATGGAACCGGTATGAAGGTCGCCGTGGAGGAGGGACTGTGCTTTTGTCATAAAATCAAACTTCAGTTTAGCTGTTTCCAATGCAAGCTTTGAATCATTCCAAATTTCTTCACGGATGAATTCTCGCGTTTCTGGAAATATATCATTTTGCTCACAATCGTAAAAAGGTTCTGTATACACGAGATCTTCTGTTATTTCACATAATTCTGGGTTTGTAAATTTTTGCACCAATGCTTTCTTCTCTTTATGATCGATAACGGCATCTGAAGTAAGCAATAAGGTGTTGACAAGAAACGTTGTAATATGGTCGGCAAACAAAGGAAATTTTTTATGTTTTAAAAGAGCTGTCCTCATAATTTCATGGTCAGATAGATCATCCATCACACAACAATTCATAATCGGATCATACGAATAAACCTTAGGTACAAATCCAGGCGCTAATTCCCCTTGCAGCTTCAATGCTTCGCTTTCAATCCGATTGCGATCTGGTGAAACTTTAAAGGCGTCTGAAATACGCGCAACCGGACCAGCTTGTTTAATAATGACAGACTGGCCGCTATTTTGATCAACGACTCGAAATACATAATTTAAGTTGCCATCGCCAATCTCTCGGCATTCCAATTCTGCGTTTTGTTCAAAAATATCGAGTTTTTTCTGTACATATTCGATGACATCTTGCTCAGTCATCGTAAAATATGTTGTAAAATCCTTCAAAAAAATTCCCTCCTCTATCTTTGTTTGTCATAAAGCGAAAAAAGAGTCTTTCATAATATCCATTCACAATATGGGGACGACATTATTACAAGACCACTTCGTCACCTGCTTGTAAAAGCCGATTTCGGCAAATGCTCCAAATGGATTCGGATTTCTAGATCCAAAGCAGCCGCCGCATCCATTAAATAGAGGGGGCTGTCTAATAAGTCGATTTTCCGGCTTATAGACGCCCCTTTAATGTTTTAGAAACGTTGATATATCAATGCTTATGATGTTTCGTTTTCAATGGATTTTGACTTTTGAAGACAGCCCCTTCCTAAAAATATAAATCTGCATCATTTATTCTTGATTTTCCCCATCCCGCCATAATACTTGATAAATTATCTGTGTTTACTTGGTTTTCAAGTGAAACTATATCCTCTTGTAACATAAGACAAGCCTATTTTTGTGGTGCTCTTTTAGCTGCAAGCTTCTTCGCAAAAATGTGTAAACCTATTAAAACCGGGTCAGCAGCCGCTGTGGTATTTTCATAGTTTCTTTGCATTCAGGAACATTGTTCACTGAGCTGGATGAATTGTGTATCCGAAGAGCAGCCAGTTATATGAAAAAGATGATGTTAAGCTTGCAGCTGTGAATGTTTAAAGCCGCTTTTTCATAAATTTTTTGTAAACTTAATTTACTTCTTCTTTTTCGTAAACTGGCACCCAGCCTTCTTCTGTCACAAAGATGCGGATCGCAACAACTTTTCGGTCATCAGCTAATGTGAAATAGTGGCGTCTGCCCTCTGGAACAGAAATAAGGTCTCCCGGATTAAGATGCACTTCAAAAAATTTCCCGTCCTGTCCTTGAATAACAAAAATTCCATGGCCGCTTACAATAAAGCGCACTTCATCATCTGTATGATGATGTTCACGCTGAAAATTTTTCAGCAGCTCTTCAAGGTTTGGCGTATGATCTGCTAAAGAAATGACATCCCAAGCTTTGTAGCCGCGTCTTGCTGAAATATCTTTAATTTCATTTTCAAAAGATTGTAAAATCGTTTGTTTTTCCTCATCATTTAAAAGATATTTCTCTTTTAAATGCTCTGGTAATTTGGCAATATCCCATTGCTCGTAAATAACACCTTGTTGATTTAAAAATGAAATCACTTCCTCTTGATTGCTGATAACTTCGTTTGTTCCTTGAATTTTAATCGTTGTCATGTAAAATACCTCCTTAAAATGTTTAATTATTTAAAGCTCCTGTACTCGCAAGGAGACCGGCTTTTGCTTGAATAAGAGCAAGCTGATACTGAAATAAAAATTCACAAGCTTCTAAAATTTTCTTCGCTTCAAAGCCATCTTTTCCCCATACAGTAATTCCGTGGTTGCGAATAAGAACTGCCCCTTTATCCTCCTTCACGAAATCGCCCAAAGTGCTTGCTAATGTAGGAATATGGGCATAATTATAAATAATCGGAATCTGTAATTCTGCATCTTCCTCCCAGCGGTCAAACGCTTTTATCAGTTCTTGTCCTTGAAATACAATTTTTCCAGCGTCACCATAAAGTTCGGAGATGACATTATTTGCAACCGTATGTACATGCAGGCTGCAGCCGGCTTTGCTTCTTTTATATATTTCGCAATGCAATAGCGTTTCTGCCGAAGGCTTCAGCTGTGTTGCGCCTACAGGATTTCCTTCTCCATCTACAAGCAAAAAATCTTCCTTCGTTTTTTTTCGTTTATCTTTGCCGCTTGCGGTCACAAGAAACTGAAGCGAGGAATCTTGAACTTTTATGGCTAAATTGCCGCTTGTCCCCATAAACCAATCCCTCGCAGCAAGCTCCTCTTTAATCTCCGCAAGCTCATGAACACGAGTTAAAACGACACTCATTTTGCGCCACCTTTTTCTTCTATGAAATTTGTTTTGTTTATTGTCTTCTCTAAAATGTCAATACAGTCGTAAAATGTTTCGAAAGATTGATAAGGAATAGAAAATTCTTGACATTTTTTTGATAAATAATCACGTGCAATAACTGTATCTGCAATCTTCGCGGCTTCTAAATCTGTGACGGAATCCCCGATGATGATGGAATGAGTGTCAGCATTTGCAATTTGCCGAATAATTGTCGGTTTGCAGCACCCACAATTTTGGTTGGGACACTTTTCATCACACGTATAAGGCCAATGAATGGTGATCGTTTCTCCGCTAAAATCCGCTTTATTGCAAAACAGTGCGGTAATAGAATCAAAAGGCTGCAACAGCGGTTTAATAAAAAAATCGATTCCGCCGCTGACAATGTATAAAGGAATGTTCATGTTTTTCGCATAATGAACAAAGTCGCGAAATCCTTCCCTTATTTCTGCAGTTTCTAAAATATAGTGAATGATGTCACCCTTTAAAGAAGATGGAAGAAGTGCAAACATCTTGCCGACTCCTTCCTGAATACTAATCGACTGGGAAAGGACGCCATCCTTCAATTGCTCCCACTCTTTTGGAGCGAAACGCTTCATGATGCTAACGATGTTATCTTTTTTTGTCACCGTTCCATCAAAATCACAAAATATTACTGGCTTCAATTGGACGGTGCCTCCTTCCATCCCCAGAGCCGAATTGCTTCTTGTAATTCTATGTCTTCAGCTGCTTCATTAAGGGGAACACCCCGGGAAACAGCGTCAACTGCCTGACGGAAAGCTTTTCCTCCGCCTTTAGCACCTTGCGGGTGACCGTGAACACCGCCTCCTGCATTAATGACACAATCTTTTCCAAAATCATGAATTAAAATGGGAACAAGACCCGGGTGAATGCCAGCAGATGGAACAGGAAAAACTGGTTTTAAAACTGATTCCTTCACCAATTCTTCTTTCACTTTTAAAACTTTGTCACGCTCCAATGCAACGCTGCCATATGGTGAAGGGAACAACGAAAAATCTGCTCCAGCAATTCTTATCAATTTTCCAAGCAATAAGGAATGAGAGAGCCCATATTTTTCGGATGAAGTAAACGATCCGCTAAACGCCGGATGAGCCATAATTGGGAGGGCGATTTCATCATCTTCCCTTAATGCTTGCAGCACATCGAGGCCATATGTAAAAACATTAAATAGCAAAATATCGGCACCTAATTCTTTTGCTTTTCTTGCCTTATCTTTCAATTCAAATGTTTTTCCCGTCAAATTGACCGCATACAAAGTTCGGTGCCCTTTTTCTTGATACACGTTATCAAGAACTTTTTTGCCTTCCTTTATTCTTGTTTCAAATGATGTGAGCGAATTTTCAAAAAGTATTTCGTCATCCTTTACTAAGTCGACGCCCCCGAGAGCCTGCTCCCGCAATTGGGCAAGAAGGTAATCCATATCACGTCCAATTACACCTTTAAAGATGCTCATCACTAACGGTCTGTCGTAAACGCCAAGTTTTTCTCGTAACCCCTGAATTCCAAATCGAGGACCTGGAAAATACCGAAAGATCTCATCGTCAAACTGCAAATCTAGTAATTTTATTTCTCCATCTAGTGATAATTTTCCAAAAGTTGTCGTTAAGATGGCAGGAATGTCTTTAGAAAAGTTTTCTCCCGGAAAGCGAATGTGAAGCTGTGCAATCGTTTTGCCGGAGGATGGATCCTCGCCTGTTTCTTTTATCTCAACCACTTGTCCTTTATGCTTTTTTAACTGCTCTTGCACTAAAAGAGGAAGGTCAGTCCACGAACCTACCGTTAATCCAAGAGCAATGCCTTCTGCTTTTTTTTCTAAATCTTCTCGTTTCGCAATGATTTGGTATACTGCTGTTACGTGACCCATTTTTTCAATCCTCTTCATTCAGATTTTTTTATATAAATAAAACCTCTTCAATAAGAAGAGGTTTTTTGTCAAAACAACTTCTTATCTTTCAACATCTCTGTTGGGAGAATTAGCACCGTGCTCATCATATGAGTCGGTTGCCGGGCTTCATTGGGCTCATCCCTCCACCTGCTCTTGATAAGAGTTTTATTATTAACTTTATAATTCTTATTCGTTTACTTGGATTATGCCACTATCCTTCCCCTCTGTCAACACTTTTTTACATCATATTCGATTCAAATTCGCTTACATTTTTCTGATGGCATGCTACAATTATTTAATGGTGCAGTTTACAATTTGAGGTATTTTCCGGAACTTGAGGTTGAGCCAAAACAGGAAAGCCTAAAAAAAGAGGACGAAAAAAGAAGGTACAACATCTTTTTAACGTCTTCCGATCGCATCATGCTAGATTACTAGACTTAGAAAAACTGGTTGAATTACGCAATTATAACGTTACTGGTTATCGTGAGACAATTTGTTTCTTGTACCGTTATTGGTTATGTTGCTTTTTGAATGATCCAGAAGAAGCCTTAAAACAAACGCTAACGTTTAATTTACAGTTTAATGAGCCTTTAAGAAGATCCACCAGAAGCGCTGAAAAGGCCTATTATGCACGGAATAACGAAGAAGCAAACCGAATAGCTAGAGAAAAAGGGTATCCTGGCGCTGGATATAATATCAGCAATAAAAAATTAATTGAATGGTTAGATAAGATATAACAGAGGACGAACAACGCCATTTAAGCACGATTATAGATGCGAATGAAAAGCGGAGAAGGAAACAAAAACGCCGGGAAATGGGCGTAAAAAGCCGTGAGGAGTATTTAAAAGAACAGCGCAATAAAACGGATAAGAACTTAGAAAAACTTAGACAAGCAATTGAGTTGAATCCTGATTTCTCGAATTACAAATTAGCTAAATTGCTAGGAATAAGTGAATCGTATGTAAGGAAAGGATGTTATATGTTATTTACTGGAACGGATGATTTAATTAAAAACGAGGATCGATCAATTAAAGAACATGATGTTTTATATTCTAGAATTAAACCTTTATCTTCACAAAAAATGGAAGGGTTAGTGGTGTACTTTCAACCCCATTGATGAAATTAAACCGTTTCTCAACTGAACAATTAATAGAAGTTTCATATAAAGTTAGGGAAATCCACGGTATGGTACACAAATGGATACCAGAGACAGTTATTGATGATACATTTATTAAGCAATATGTTGAATCATTTACTGTTGCCTTTGAACAGGAAATCACTGTACTTCCAAGGACATTTTTACGTGAATTTATATTCGTATTAGACGCTGCAAAAGAGGGGAACGATGTCCATTCTCTTTTAAATTATTAGTCCTAGTACTGTAGAAAGAATTAAACTGGATTTAAGTCAGTATTTTGGACACCAATAAGTGAAATTTAATTTTGATCTCATTGACATCGCTTGTCGCTTGACATGGAGCCTCTGCGGGCGTGGTGTTATGCGAAGGGTGAAAGGGGCAATGAATTCTTTCGCATGGCAAATAAGCCTACCACACCCGCCACTCCATGTAAAGCGGATGCTTGTAAAATTGTGAAGAGCACTACGCTGC
>ERZ1673762.50-NODE-50-length-19000-cov-23.603431_pt1 | contig 19000 bp, 19 predicted proteins | sample MGYA00580145_ERZ1673762 | MGnify/ENA primary metagenome ERZ1673762 (study PRJEB41219, sample SAMN04549634) | soil metagenome | isolation source: soil | place: USA:California,Owens Lake (dry lake) | collected 2009-08-06 ...
AGCATTCGGCTGTTAACCGAACGGTCGCAGGTTCGAATCCTGCCTGCGGAGCCATGCTTCCATAGCTCAGTTGGTAGAGCACTTCCATGGTAAGGAAGAGGTCACCGGTTCGAGCCCGGTTGGAAGCTTTGATGAAAAACGTTGAAATAACAAGGTTTTCTCGATGTGCGAGGGAGCCTTTTTTTGTTTTTATATCATTCTTCAACAACATTTTGACGGCAATAAGATCTTTTATATTATTTTTAAAAAAATATAAAAGACCTCGATAAAATTTATGTCGGCCAAAAGGATGATGTATAAAATTTTGTGTAAAGCATAAGGTAGGGTATTTTCTGATTTGGCCAAATATTCCAGAGAACCCTACCTATGTCTAAAAGAATACCGAATGGTGACTGGGCTAATCAACAGGAAAGTGCCATTCGTCAGTTTGTGAATGAAAAATTAGAGCTGATTAATGTGGGAAGAAATGAAACATTTCCTCGAGATTGAACAAGCTGGAACATCGAATATGAGAAACGGCTACTATTAACGAAATCCAGATACACAATAAGGTCGGATCACCGGAACGGAGAATTTCAAACGCATTTGTTCCCCCTTACCAACGCCATACCGGCTGGCTCGAGGAAGCGATCATCAAGATGTATCAAAATGACATGAGTACACGTGAAATTGGCAAGTTTATCGAACGAATTTTAGGAAATGCCAATCGTTTTGACTTGAGTTCCAAAGAATTCGGTGACATCTGCCGTTTAGCCATTGAACTGTCTTTTCAAGTGCTTCAAGTAGCACGTATGAATTCAACCCTTTTTCGGAATGACTGATTAAGTGAAATCTAGAGTTTATTTACTTCCACAAGTGTTTTATTATCAAATTCGTACACTTTATCACATAGTATGTGAATATCCTCACTGATATGACTCGCCAATAAGATGGTTGTCCCCTGTTTTTTCAATGACAACAGCAATTCTCTTATCTGTTTGACTCCTGTTTTATCCAGACCGTTCATTGGTTCATCTAGTATGAGTATTTTCGGCTTCTCCATAATTGCTTGTGCGATACCCAATCTTTGTTTCATACCTAAAGAATATTTTTTCACACTTTTCTTGCTGTTCGGATCTAGACCGACACTTTGAATTGCTTCTATAATCTCCTTATCACTAATCTTATTGCGTATAGAAGCTAAGTATTTTAAATTTTTAAATCCGGAGTAATCGGACAAGAATCCTGGTGTCTCGATAACAGCACCAACTTCAGTGGGAAAGTCAATATCCTTCCCTAAAATATTTCCAAAAATTTTTATTTCTCCTTGGTCTGGGAGTAAAATGCCGCAAAGTATCTTAAAGAAAACTGATTTACCACTCCCATTATGCCCGACAAACCCGTAAATCTTTGCTTCTTCAATATCAAGATTTATATTATTAAATACTTTCTCCTTTTTAAATGTTTTGCTCAAGTTCCTTACCTGCAATACAACTGCCATAGTTTATCACCTTTCCTTGAAAATTCAGCAATCTAACGTCGCGTCATAACGCGATACGACAAATAAATGAACAGAAGAATCCATAAAACATGAAAAAAGACAAAACCAGCGATTGAATGACTCCCGCTACCTGGAGCCAACACGTCATAGTTTACAAGTCTGCCATGGCTTCCAATCCATAGATTCACATTCCCAAAAATGAAAGGAATGATGTACATTAAAGCAGCAGAGAAGTACCCGTAACCGCTTTTTTGGGTAAGGAGGTTGATATATACTTGCCACAAACTAATACTAAAAGAGCCGATTAGCTGGATAATCCATGAAAGGAATAGAAATAACCATTGTGAATATACATCTTTTGACGACAATTTACCTGCCCAATACTGGACTGTAATATCACCTGACTTATAAATAGAATGCAAAATGAACCAAGACAGACTGTAATAAAAAAATAGGTACACAACATGAATGGCAAATAAGACGGTCAAATGGGACAATGCCCACGCGTTCCTGTTAGATATCCGCAGCAAAGTATACAGTAAATTCTCATGAAAATTGTTTTCCATGTATAAGTCAACAATATACGCTAATACGAAAAAAGGGAGCAATGTATGAATGATCGTTAAAATATCCGCCCCCTCAAACACGGCAAAGTGGAAGATGAATGCATCTATAGTGGATGAGACAAGATCGCCATAATATAGAAGTGTGACCAAATTAGAGATGACGAACACTGCGATCGCCAGAAGCCACTGATGATAAGTAAAGTAGCGCATATTAAACTGAACAAGGGCTTTCCATTCTCTGATCATATTCAAGATCCCCCAAATTCCAGCTTTGATTTTCGCATCCACAAGACGAGAAGCATTAAAACTATTGGAGAAACAGTTGCTGCATTCAACACCATTGCCGATTGGAATCCGTTTTCATTCAGTCTAAGCGTCACGAGATAACCGTTATGGATATACAAAAACGGAACATACGATACAAAAAACCTATAAGCAAATAAATGGTTAATAACAAGAAGCATCACCGTCACCGATACTGCTTTGACGATGCGATAACCATCGGCTGACGCATAAACAAACAAATATAGGATGCTGAGAAACCAAATACTTAAGACATATCGTATAGCTAATAGAATAAAACCAGTAACTGGTTGTATATGCCCAATAAGCTCCCCATGGTAAAGATTGGAGGATCCTGGACTCCAATGGATGCTATAACCGTATAATAAAAGAGAAATTAGAGTAATAATACAAAGATATACGAGCGTGTACAGTGTACTTATTAAAAGTATTAGGAACATTTTGGCAAGTAACCACATCGATTTTTTATTTAAACGCAGCAGAACATAGAGAGTTATCGACCGATCATCGCAAATATCACTTAACACAAACAGGAAGAAAAGCAAAAACAAGAACAATTGATAGTAAGGATGATACAGCATATCGAAGATTAAATCCCACATATTGAGGAAACGGTTGTCAATATGCGCTAATTTGCTATTGGCCAGAAAAGTTGCTAAACAAACGAGCAATACAAACAAAACAGCTTTTCGAGTCAGAACTACGTGCTTCACTTTGTGTTTCATACAGTTTAAAAGAGTGGTCTTAGTGCTCAGGGGATTGGCATTAGTCATCAATTCTCACCCGTCTCGTTCTCCAAATAAAAATTACATAACCTGTAATCAAAATCGTGATCATTGACCCGTATACATAGAATGGCGAAACTTCAGGCCATAAATCATACCAGGTGGATGGAGAAAACTGATATTGATCCAGGATGGCTCCTGCGGTAATCTCCCAAATACCGAAAATCAGAAATGGCCCAACGTATACAATTGCTTTCTTCTTGACGAAGGTGGAAAGGCATAAAGCGATACAGGCGAAACACGCTCCAAGCAAAAAATGCGTTAAAAATTTGATCCAAATATACAATTCAGGCTGTGTGTTGAACAATGTGTAGAATATGCCTTCTTCCTGCAGATGTCGATAGGGGGAATCGGCATCATTATTAAAAAAAATAGAAATTATAGCGTAAAAGATAAACTCTGGGATGAAGATAGCAAGCCCCCCAGTTAAAGTGGCGGCCAAGTATTTGTTCCTAACATAATGGTCAAAAGATTTCCTTGTTTGTATAAAGTAATGAAACTTCTGATTCTTTTCTTCTAAATAGGAAGCGGCATATGGAAACACAACAATTAAAGGAAAAAATATACCTATGTATGAAAAACTGCTCTCCCAAATATTATATTTGTTGTGTATTTCACCTAAAATATCTTGAATCGCTTGATGATTACCTCGTATATCAGGAGCTTCGGGGTCAAAAAATAAAACATCATACAAATACCTGTCATAAGCTGTCAAAAATATTAATACAAGAGCAAACATACAGGAAACTAACATGCGCTTATTCAATAAACCCCTTTTTAATTCCAGTAAGAGCATCATCTTTCACTCGCTTTCTGATTGATAACTATCAAAACTACTTTAAAAGCATATCGCATTTCTACATTGCAGAAATGCGATATGCTACGGAATCGAAATTGAAAGAGTTAAGTTAATACGTATCTGGGTTCCATTTCCCTTTCATCGTAAAGCGGTCAAATTTACCTCCTTTTTCTTTCCAGATTTTCAAACGGTACTTATAACTGGCCTTAGCGCCATTATTTGTTAATTATAATTACCAGCCTTTTTAGTATAAAGATTACTACTCCTTTTCGCACCTTCCGAATTTTCCATTCTTACTCCTGCTGTCCAATTCGAATCTATACTAGTAATCTTAACAACTGGATTCTCTTTATCTGTAAATTTCCATGCATAGTTAGTATAAGCACGTCCAGTTAAAAAGTTTGTTGTCACATCAAAATGAAATTTGTAGTTAGCAGCTGATGCAACAGGCACTAATGCTCCTACAGCTAGAATAGAAGTTAAAGCAATTTTTAGCCATTTTTTTTTCACATGAAACCCTCCTCGTTTTTCCACATTTAAAATTCCTGAATTCCCGCGAGAATCCTTCGAGTAAGGTGCTAGCTACCTGTTTTTACAGTTCACTTTCTCTAAAAATACAGAACGGTGATCACCTAAACTTATGATAGAGTAGAATCCACATTTGAAAAAAGTCCCAAATTTTCTTGCCACCTTTTAAATTAACCCCCATTCCCGAGCCTTTCGGGCTGCTTCTTTGCTTCTTTTTTCCCCCGTCTTTTTCAAAATATTAGTAATGTGCTTTTTTATTGTATTAATTTCTACCATTAATATTTCTGCTATTTGTTTTTGCTTATAACCTTCAGCGATCAGCTTTAATATTTTTTGTTCTGTTTGTGTTAATCTCTCCTTCATATAGTGGATCTCTAGTTGTCTTAAGCGACAAAACTCCTTACGGATAACAGATTCAACATAAGCACTTTTAAGTGACCATTTTTGATACGCTAAGCGTATTACATTTGGAATATGATTATAGGATTTGTCTATGTAACAGATTGCCCCGGCAATAAAAGCTTCAAAAATCAATCGATTGTCAATCTGATCATTTAAAATAATCAGCTGTGCTTTTGTTTTTTCAGTAACAGATTTTATTACTTTGATTTTTTCTGTATCTTTTACTAATCTGATATTCATTAGTACAATATTCACATGTATACGGTTAATAAAATCACTTAAACATTTCAGCTCGCACGTGACTCCTACTATTTCTATGTCGGTCTCATTTTTAACGCTAGAGCAAATTTTTAACAACTCATCTTTGTCTTTCTCAATCAACAGTACACGTATTTTTTTCATAACGCACCTTTTTACACCTCCTTTTGTCTGTTCTTTTTACACATCTCTTCACGCTCGTTGCCTTAAAAAAACATTGGATAATTCGAAATATCGGACATAACTTCTAGTGAAGGACTTTCTACTTATTAAAACGTCAGAGCTCTCAAAATTGTTTCTAATTTTTTATAATTTTAACCTTTTTTGGAACGTTTTCCCTTAAAAGTAAGCGTCAAATTTAGCCAATCTTCTAGACACTGTAAGATAATGAGATAATCTCCTCAAGAATAGATTAAGGAGATTTTTTATAGCAAATCCAGAAATAGCTGAGAGAAAAAGGAATATACACGACCGGAATGCGTCCAATGGGGAGTACAGAAAGAACGATGAGTGTGTTTGCGAAACATTTGAAAATGGGCGGAACTGGGTGGATCAAGGTACCGGTGCGATGATGACGACCGTGGTGGCAGCATTAGATAAATTAGCCATCAAAACGCTTATTGGACAAGTAGAAAGATGGAAAAAATCTCAAGAAGCCCATTCAAACAATACATCGAAAAGATCACGAGATCAATAAACGAAGCCACACGTGACCGTACCATGTACCTAAAAAATAAAGTGAAAACCCTTATCCATTAAACATTGAAGAGATTAAGTAGGACTAGGAATTACTTTGGGGCTATTTTTATCATTTGTATGCATTATTATGGAATCCCTCCTGCAAATGCTTGGCTCAATCTTTATATTGACAATAAACCATTTTTTCTCTATACTAATACTCGTCGATTGCTTAATAAAAAACTTGTGAAGGAAAAATGATTTTATAATTGACAAAAAGTAAATTGTTATATATAATTTAATTTGTCTTTTTGATAATGATGTTATTGGCCCGTTGGTCAAGTGGTTAAGACACCGCCCTTTCACGGCGGTAACACGGGTTCGAATCCCGTACGGGTCACCATGGAGGATTAGCTCAGCTGGGAGAGCACTTGCCTTACAAGCAAGGGGTCGGCGGTTCGATCCCGTCATCCTCCACCATGTACTAAACAAGCTTTTCTTAAGCAGGCTTAATGAGGCTGGCATAACAATTTAAACAAAGGTAAAAACTGAGTGTGATTTAAAGTATTTATTGCGCCGGTGTAGCTCAATTGGTAGAGCAACTGACTTGTAATCAGTAGGTTGGGGGTTCGATTCCTCTCGCCGGCATTTTTAATAATCGGAGGGGTAGCGAAGTGGCTAAACGCGGCGGACTGTAAATCCGCTCCCTTAGGGTTCGGCGGTTCGAATCCGTCCCCCTCCACCATGCCGAAGAATGTTATGAAACATTGAAATCACATTAAACAACAAAATGTTGTATAAAGTGATTTTTTTATTGGTACAATATAATTAGTCAAGAGATGAATGGTGATATTGGGCTATAGCCAAGCGGTAAGGCAACGGACTTTGACTCCGTGATGCGCTGGTTCGAATCCAGCTAGCCCAGCCATTTATTATAAAAAGACAGTTCATGTCTGTTCTTTTTTTTGTAAAAATGTTAGATAGAAAGTAAGATTTAACTAGATTTTACAAAAGGGCGAAGCCTCGTCGAATAAGCAGCGAGTTGTCCCGACGCATCCAGCATCCTCGAAAAATCAGGAAGAGGAAGGGACATCTGACAAATTTTAAAATGGATTAGAAGACTTTACGAGCCATTAGCTCAGTCGGTAGAGCATCTGACTTTTAATCAGAGGGTCGGAGGTTCGAATCCTCCATGGCTCACCATTTGTGCGGAAGTAGTTCAGTGGTAGAACACCACCTTGCCAAGGTGGGGGTCGCGGGTTCGAGTCCCGTCTTCCGCTTTTAAATTCAATAGGGAAAACTTTATAAAATAAGATGAACTTAATTCCTGACAAGAAATTGTCAGGATTTTTTTATTTGAAATGTTACTAATCCTTCGATTATATCTAATCCTCGCTTTTGAATCTCAAAATAATGATATGTAGGAGCATTCTCCTTTTTAATCCCATAACAGCCTTTTAAATTTGGATATACCATTGAAGTCGAATTGTATTTTTCCTTTTAGTATTGGTAATGCGGTTGTTCCTAAATGGAACCATGACCTAAATGATTTTTTGTTGATTTTAAAAATTAGTCTCTTTTCCAGAAGATTGTTGCTGTAGAGAGGATGATTTGTGTAAAACATTTTGCATACAATGACTGCCCAGCAAAGGTTTTTACGGGTGTTGTGACGAAATATATCGACAAACTTCTGTCTTGTTTCATTTTTTGAAATAGCACAGATCCGGATGAGGACGAATAAATTTCGACACCATTTATAAATTCAAACGGCTTAAAGGAGTTGTGATTCGATGCCTTTTATCAACGTAAAGCTGGCTAAAGGAAGAACCGCAGAACAGAAACAGCAGTTTACTGAGGCAATAACAAAAGCAGCAGCGCAAATACTAAACGTGAAAGAAGAATGGGTTACAGTAGTTTTCGATGAATATGAAAGAGATAATTGGGCTTCCGGCGGAACACTTCACTCGATAAAATTTGGGGAAGGTTTCGGGAAAATGGGAGCTGAATGAATATCCATCATCCTCTAATTCAAAGATAAAAAATGACCTCCCCAATTGGAAAAGGGGAGGTGAAGTTTTTTTATTTGCTAAAGTCGGTCAATATTTTCATCTTGGAGAAGCCCAGCTTTCATCGCATAATGTTCCATCACTTGCTGAAGCCACTCCTCTTCCTCCTGTGTAAATGGAGATGCCAATTTATTTTCAATAGTTTTAATTTCAGCTTCATCTAAATTCCCGATAGCACTAATTAATTCTTTTCCGATAAATTCTAATATTGTTTTCATATATTTTTCGACTAACGCTTCTACCTCAGGATCATCGACAGGTCTTCCTGCCAATCTTTTTGTTTCTTGGGATAATTGGATGTATTCTTTGTCAAGGGAGATCATTACCTCTTCAGGCTGATCAAAAAGCTTTTCAGCTACTTCTTTTGACGTATAATGTTCTAACCATTTGCGCTGTTCTTTTTCTGTTTGTATGCTCTGAATAAGACTCATTAAAACATTGCTATCCACTTCTTTTTCTTCTTCTAAAATCGTGAGAATTCGTTTAATGGCTTTGAGCACTTCTTCAATATGTTCCTTTCGTTCTTCAAGCGCTTCTTTTTGGAACTGTAAAGTTTCCTTTAAGTTTAAATCGAAGTTGGTTTCATTAATTAACTCTTTGATTTGTTCTAAACTGTATCCTAAAAATTTAAGACTGACTATTTTTTGAAGTGTCAATACATCATGAGCAGAGTATAATCGGTGTCCAGAACGAGGATTTTTTTTCGGTTTGAGCAGTCCAATTTGATCATAATAATGCAATGTTCGGATTGTTGTTCCCGTCTTTTTAGAAAATTCGCCAATCGTAAAGTAAGACTCTTCGTTCACTTTAACATCGCCCCCAAAATACTTATCTTTATAAACCTATTGTGATCATAATACCTAACGCGGCGTGAGGTGCAACCCCTCTGAAAAAATTTGTAATGTCATATTTCATTATGACAAGTTGGACGTTTCTTTATAAAAAGCCCAGAAATGGGAATAAGAAAGGTTTTTGCTACAAAAGGAAAAAATTTTTCTTGCAGATGAAAACATAAATTCCTAAAATTTGCTAGAATAGATTTATAAAAAAATGAAACCTTTGGGGAACGAATTCGTATCATGATGTACCCGCAACTGCGGAGGTAGAAAAATGGAAGAATTTATAAATAAAAAGATCAAACAAATTAAAAAAGGCGACCAAAATGCATTTGCAGAAGTTGTTGAATTATATAAAGATAAAATTTTTCAGCTTTGTTATCGAATGCTGGGAAACGTCCATGAAGCTGAGGACATAGCACAGGAAGCATTTATAAGAGTGTATATGAACATCCATTCATTTGATATGAACAAAAAATTTTCTACATGGATTTATCGGATTGCAACCAATTTATCGATTGATCGTATTCGGAAAAAGAAGCCGGACTATTATTTAGATGCAGAAGTTGCGGGGACTGATGGCTTAACAATGTACTCCCAAGTATCATCTGATATTGCAATGCCTGAAAAAGAAGTTGAAGCAATTGAACTGCAAGAAACGATTCAAAAAGAAATTTTAAAACTGCCGGATAAATATCGATCAGTCATCGTATTGAGATATATTGAGGAGCTATCCTTGCAAGAAATCGCAGAGATATTGGAACTTCCAGTCGGAACAGTTAAAACAAGAATACACCGGGGACGGGAGGCTTTACGCAAACAATTAAGGCATTTGTGATTGGGGTGAGTAAGATGAAATGTCCTAAGCATGTAGTGGAGATGATCCATAAGTATTTGGACGGGGATTTGCATGAGGATGAAGGCCGTGAGTTAAAAAAACACTTGCAATCTTGTGAGGATTGCAAGGCACATTATCAAGAATTGGAAAAAGCTGTAGCGTTTGTCAAGAGTATCTCACATGTTGAAGCACCGGCAGATTTTACGCAAAAGGTGTTAGAAAAACTGCCAAAAGAAAAGCGTACGGTCTCAACTAGACGCTGGTTCCGAAATCATCCTTTCTTTTCAGCCGCTGCACTATTTGTTATTCTAATGACTGGAAGTTTATTTGCTTCTTATGAAGAAAGCCAATTCAGCGTAACAAAGTATGATAATTTGGTTGTTGACAACCGTACTGTTATTGTGCCTGAAGGAGAAACGGTGAAAGGTGATATTACTGTTAAAAACGGTGATATTAAAATAGAAGGAAAAGTTGAAGGAAATGTAACGGTGATTAACGGAGACCAATATTTGGCTTCTGCCGGTCAAGTTACCGGAGAGGTTGAGGAAATAAACGAATTGTTTGAGTGGCTGTGGTATGAAGTAAAATCGACTCTGTCAGAGGTTTTTAAACAATAGGCCATCTTTAGTAGGATGGTCTATTTTTATGTTTAAGTGCATTTAGGAAAAGTTATGATATAATAAAGTGGAATTTTGATTAGAGAGATTTTCAAACCTAGAAGTTTGATTAGAATAGATCAATCGCGATTTGATGAACTATTGGAGGAAAACAATATGACCTTAGGGGATTTTTCTCTTTTGCATTACCTCATAGATGTCATTGATATTCTCCTCGTTTGGTTCGTTATCTATAAATTGATTATGGTGATTCGTGGAACGAAAGCTGTTCAGCTTTTAAAAGGAATTATCGTAATCATTATCGTTAGAGTGTTAAGCCAATATTTAGGCTTGAATACTTTGCAATGGTTAATGGACCAAGTGTTGATTTGGGGTTTTTTGGCTATCATCATTATTTTCCAGCCGGAGTTTCGCAGAGCCCTTGAGCAATTAGGAAGGGGACGTCTATTTGCAAGGGCAGCTAGCCAGGAAGATGATGGGCAAACAAACATGACCGAAGCAATAGCAAAAGCTGTTGAGTATATGGCGAAAAGGAGAATCGGTGCTCTCATTTCGATTGAACGAAAAATAGGAATGGAGGATTATGTTGAGACCGGTATACCACTAAATGCCCATATTTCTGCTGAACTATTAATTAATATTTTTATCCCCAATACCCCTTTACATGATGGTGCAGTTATTATACAAAAAGATCAAGTGTCCGCTGCTGCCTGTTATTTGCCGCTTTCCGAAAGCCCATTTATATCGAAGGAGCTGGGCACACGCCATCGCGCTGCAGTGGGAATTAGTGAAGTAACCGATAGTATAACTATCATTGTTTCTGAAGAAACAGGCGGTATATCGATTGCCAAGGATGGTGAGCTGCATAGACATTTAACTCCAGAAACGTTAAAGGAGATGCTCTTGGCTGAGTTTAACCGTACGAAAGCTGCTTCCTCTAGCCGCTGGCAATGGAGGGTGAAAAAGAATGGATAAATTAATGAATAGCAACTGGTTTATGCGCATCATTGCATTGTTGCTAGCGCTCATGCTATATGCTTCAGTGAATATAGAATCGCCTGCTTCGAATAATGAAGAAAAATACAATATATTTCAGTCGCCATCCACAACCGAAACAGCTACAATTACAGATGTGCCCGTAAACGTATACTATGACGACCGTGCATTTGTTGTCACCGGTATTCCCAAAACCGTCACCGTTACGATTGAAGGGCCCAAAAGTATTGTCACTACGACAAAACAAGTCAAGGACTTTGAAATTTTTGCAGATTTAACGGATTTATCCGTTGGCACACACAGTGTCCGTTTGAAACATAAAAACTTGTCTGACCAATTGGAGGTTGACATTGATCCGGCTGTCATTACAGTAGGTATTCATGAAAAGGTATCTGAAAATTTTCCGGTTGAAGTGGATGTTATTAATAAAAACAAAATGAAGGAAGGCTACATTGCGGAGCGTCCGATTGTTAAACCGGACAGTGTAAAAATTACAGGCGCAAAAGAGCATATTGATGCTGTAGCTGTTGTGAAAGCAACAGTAAGTTTGGAAGGTGCTGATGGAACAGTTGTACAGAAGTCAAAAGTGGCAGTATACGATGCAAATGGGAACATCCTGCCTGTTACAATCGAACCGTCAGCGGTTACCGTAACAGTGCCGGTAGAAAGCCCAACGAAATCGAAATCTGTACCCTTAAAAATCAAAACAACAGGAAAGCTTTCTGATGGACTGAGCATATCATCGATTCAATCGATCCCTAGCCAAGTGACAATTTATGGTCCAAAGGATGTGCTAGAGCAAATAGAGTCTATTGATGATGTATCTGTCGACTTAAGCAAAATCAAAGAAAATGCGACAGTTGAAGCTGATGTTCCGGCTCCGGATGGAGTGACAAACGTTGTCCCGAATAAAGTTCAAATTAAAATAGATATTGAAAAACGAGAAGAAAAGACGTTTAAACAGGTGCCGATCAAAGTCATCGGTTTAGGAAACAATCAGGAAATTGAATTTATTGATCCAGATACAGGAAAGCTGGATGTTGTTTTGCGAGGAAAAGACAGTGTTTTGAAAAACGTAAAAGAATCTGATATCGAATTGTATGTGAATGTTGCAGGGTTAGATGAAGGAGAACATGAAGTAAATGTGGAGGCCAAAAACCGTTACAACCTCTCGACAGTTTTATCGAGTGAAAAAGTGAAGATTCGCTTATTCAATAAAGAAAACTCGTTGGAAGAAGCAGATAATGAAAGAAGAAATCAAATAGAAGAAAATAACGATTCAGTTGAACCATCTGAACAGAAAAAGTCTGCTGAAGAAGCTTCAAATTAAGTGATATTTTTTAAAAGGAGCGATGATTCATGGGAAAATATTTCGGTACAGACGGAGTAAGAGGAGTTGCCAACAGTGAACTCACTCCTGAATTAGCGTTTAAAATAGGACGCTTTGGCGGGTACGTGTTAACAAAAGATAAAAATAGACCAAAAGTGTTGATTGGCCGGGATACCCGCATTTCAGGTCATATGCTTGAGGGTGCTTTAGTTGCCGGGCTTCTTTCCATTGGCGCCGAGGTAATGAGGCTTGGAGTCATTAGCACACCAGGTGTTGCTTATTTGACAAAGGCATTAGGAGCCGAAGCAGGCATCATGATCTCCGCTTCGCATAATCCTGTTCAAGATAACGGAATAAAATTTTTTGGCCCTGATGGTTTTAAGCTTTCCGATGAACAAGAAGAAGAAATTGAAGCGCTGCTCGATCAAGAAGAAGATAACCTTCCTAGACCGACCGGCTCTGATCTGGGGCAAGTGAGCGATTATTTTGAAGGCGTACAAAAATACTTGCAATATTTAAAACAGACGGTTGACGAAGAGTTCACTGGTTTACATATCGCTTTGGACTGTGCGCACGGAGCCACATCATCACTAGCTACACATCTTTTTGCCGACTTGGATGCAGATGTTTCGACAATCGGTGCATCTCCAAATGGTCTGAATATTAACGATGGGGTTGGGTCTACTCATCCAGAAACGTTAGCGGAATTTGTGAAAGAAAAAGAAGCAGATATAGGTTTAGCGTTTGACGGTGATGGGGACCGTTTGATTGCCATTGATGAGAACGGAAAAATTGTTGATGGGGATCAAATTATGTTTATTTGCGCCAAATATTTAAAAGAGCAGGGAATGCTGAACGGGGACACTGTTGTATCGACAGTTATGAGCAACCTAGGCTTTTATAAAGCTTTGGAGGCAAATGGACTAAAAAGCGTTCAAACCGCTGTCGGCGATCGCTATGTTGTCGAAGCGATGAAGAAGAACAACTACAATTTAGGTGGAGAGCAATCCGGACATATTATTTTTCTTGACTACAATACGACGGGTGACGGTCTTTTAACAGCGATTCAGCTTGTCAACATAATGAAGACAAAAGGCAAAAAGCTCTCTGAACTTGCGAGTGAAATGAAAAAATTCCCGCAGCTTTTGATCAATGTAAAGGTGCAGGACAAGCAGGCTGTCATGGAAAATGAAAAAGTAAAAGCTGTTATAGAAGAAGTAGAAAAAGAAATGAACGGAAATGGAAGAATTCTCGTACGTCCTTCCGGAACAGAACCGCTCGTTCGTGTAATGGCCGAAGCGCCGACGGGAGATGAATGCCAGAGGTACGTGAAAAAAATTGTGGAAGTTATCAAAGCGGAAATGGGCGTTGAATGATGAAGAGACGGGGCTGTCCGGTAAGTCTCTAAAATAAATAAGTGGAGAAAAACAATGCGTTTTTCTCCACTTGCTTTTATTTTTCGATTTTTATCTGAAAGTAGCTGGCGGATGCCGGCTACTTTCAGGAGGTTGTGGGGAGGCAAGCTCCCTTTCTTTATTGAATATTCATTGTATCGAGAAAACGCTTGAAATCATATAATACAATATGGAAAGACAGAAATGAATTGACGAACTGCTTTTCCATATTGTAATATATAAATTGTTTTAGCACATTCTAGAATAGAAAGGTGGGCAGTTAGAAAATTTTTTATTGTAAAGCGCCTGGACTAAGCAGGAGCGGACATCTGCTTAGTTGACGAGGAGGAGGTTTATCGAAGTTTCGGCGGATGCCTCCCGGTTGCCTTCCCGTACAGCCGTAAAGTCACGTCTTAAAACAAAGAGGCGACTCTTTGCACAAAAAGACTGTGACATAACGGGATACATTTTACAAAACATGTGTGAGGGGACAGAGAAGCTTTGATGGCTGGAAAGAGATCTGTCCCCAGTTGTTCAGGCTTCTTTTGTCCCCTTTAAATGGGGAGGAAACTAAGACTATGTGCGGAATTGTAGGATATATCGGACAACAAGACTGCAAGGAAATTTTATTGCGCGGTTTGGAAAAATTAGAATACAGAGGCTACGACTCTGCAGGTATTGCAGTATTAAACGGAGAAGGAACATATGTATTTAAAGAAAAAGGACGCATTGCGGAGCTTCGTGAAGGTGTGGACGCAAGTGTTTCAGCTTCCATCGGAATTGGCCACACACGGTGGGCTACTCATGGAGCGCCTAGCAAAGAAAATGCGCATCCTCACCAAAGTGCATCCAAACGCTTTACACTTGTGCATAACGGTGTCATTGAAAACTATTTGCAAGTAAAGCGTGAGTATTTACAAAATGTTGAATTAAAAAGTGAAACGGATACGGAAGTTATTGTTCAAACAATTGAACAATTTGTCAACAAAGGTTTAAGTGTCGAAGAAGCATTTCGCCAAACATTATCCTTGTTGAAGGGATCTTATGCGATCGCTCTATTAGATGAAAATAACCGAGACGTGATCTATGTTGCGAAAAACAAAAGCCCTCTTCTTGTGGGACTTGGCGGAGACTTTAATGTTGTTGCTTCAGACGCCATGGCAATGCTGCAAGTAACAAATCAATTTGTCGAATTAATGGATAAAGAAATCGTTATTGTCACTCGTGATCAAGTGACAATCAAAAATTTAAACGGGGACGTAATAGAACGCGCTCCATATACTGCTGAACTTGATGCAAGCGACATTGAAAAAGGAACATACCCTCACTACATGTTGAAAGAAATTGATGAACAACCGCTTGTTATACGTAAAATTATTCAAAAATATCAAGACGAACACGATCAATTAAAAATTGATCAAGAAATTGTTCAAGCTGTTCATGAAGCGGACCGCATTTATATTATAGCGTGCGGAACGAGCTATCACGCAGGGCTTGTAGGAAAGCAATTAATCGAAAAATGGGCAAAAGTACCGACAGAAGTGCACGTTGCCAGTGAATTTTCATACAATATGCCGCTTTTATCAAATAATCCGCTGTTTATTTTCATTTCACAAAGCGGAGAAACGGCAGACAGCCGTGCGGTGCTTGTTCAAGTGAAGGAGCTTGGACATAAAGCATTAACTATAACGAATGTTCCGGGTTCAACTCTTTCCCGTGAGGCGGACTATACGCTGCTGCTTCATGCCGGACCTGAAATTGCGGTTGCGTCTACAAAAGCATACACAGCACAAATTGCGGTTCTTGCCATTTTAGCAGCTGTTGCAGCTGAAACAAAAGGAATCAAGCTTGATTTTAACCTATTGCAAGAACTTGCCATTATTTCGAATGCAATGGAAACACTATGCGGCCAAAAGGATGAAATGGAACAAATTGCCCGAGACTATCTTTTGACAGCTCGAAACTGCTTCTTTATCGGCCGTGCCGTTGACTATTACGTCTGCTTAGAAGGCGCGCTCAAATTAAAAGAAATTTCCTACATTCAAGCGGAAGGATTTGCCGGCGGCGAGTTAAAGCATGGAACCATTGCGTTAATTGAGAACGGAACACCGGTCATTGCTTTATCAACCCAAGAGCATGTAAACTTAAGCATTCGCGGAAATGTAAAAGAAGTTGTTGCCCGCGGTGCATATCCATGCGTTATTTCCATGAAAGGACTTGAAGAAGATGATGACCGTTTCATCTTGCCAAAAGTTCATGAAGATCTAACTCCGCTTGTTGCCGTCATTCCAATGCAGCTCATTGCATACTACGCTGCCCTTCACCGCGGCTGCGACGTCGACAAACCACGCAACCTAGCCAAAAGCGTAACAGTCGAATAAAGCAATTGGGCAGTGGATATGTGGCTGTTAAGTGACAAAAAAGTTGTATACTGAACAAAAAAGTCGTATACTCGACAAAAAAGTTGTATACTCCATTTTGATTCGCCAAAATATTTTAGGATAATAATTTAAATAAAAAATTATGCCTCTAACGTTTTAACGTTAGAGGCTATATTTTTAGGAGGAAGATCTAGATTGAATAAAGGAAAATTTTTAGCTACTGTCAAGATGTTTTTGGCAATTTAAAATCACATAATTATACTTTCATCAGGATCACTATTTTCAATAGTTTTTGTTAACCTTGTAGTATCTGGACCTAGATACACTTCATCTCTATCTTCACTCTCAATAGTAAAGGTGCGTTTAGTGGTATCGGGACCTATAAAATACTCATTTTCATCACTATTCTCAATTGTTGCTGTTTGACGCGTTGTTTCTGGACCGAAATACATTTCGTCTGGATCGATGTTTTCAGTTGTCTCTGTCATTATTGTTGTTTCTGGACCTATTCTTAATGCTTTTATGTTCTTTTGCTCATCAATATAGTTTATTTGTGTTTCATTGTCATAATACAGAACTGGAACCTTCTTTAAGTAGTATTCTTCAGCGTAATTAATAATATATGGCTTTTTCATTTACTCTCCCTCCTCTAATAAAATTATACCAAAATTTGAAAACGTATTGTCATTTATTTCAATTATCTCAGTATCATTAATATTATATGTATGGAGGAATTCTAATAGTTTTTTATAGTTATTATTTTGATTATCTGATAGTACTACAACCTTTACATACTTGTTTTCCAATAACCCTTCTTTTATTTGATCCAATTGTTGATTATTATCTTTTAAGAATTCTTTTAAAGAGTTAGAATCTTTTAAATGAATAAAGTTTGAGTTAGTGTTTTGAACGTGCATAGGTTTATGATTAAGATGGTAATTTTCTGATATATACTGATCCAAATTATAAATAGAAATGAAAGCAATACACCAAATAATGATAGCCGTCATATATTTTTCTATATTTTTGATTATTGTAACCTGAAAAGTACTTTCCTGTGTAAGAGTTTTCCATTCATAATACAACAATAATACAAACTCCATTAACGGTTCAGGAGATCTACGAATAGATCTAAAAGTAACTCGATTAATACCTTGTACCTTAATGAATTTATAAATGAAGCATATTAAATTTATAAAAAGATATATCACATAAAATACAAATATTTTTTGATAACTTTTTTCAATACTGTATAACTTAGTAAATTGAGCACTGAACAAAGGCAATATAAAAGCAATGATAGAGATATATGCCAAGAATTTATTAAAAGTTTTGTTTTTAACCGCCTCTATTTGTGATATTTTGTACATTAATGTTTCTTTATGAGTTAGGTATTTTTCTTGAGATATTTTACTAAGTTCATCCTTATATTCATCATAACTTTTATTGATATCTTTTAAATTAGGGAATGGATGAACTTTTGACAAACTTAAAATGTAGAATGGTTTAAATTTTTTATCGCTAAATCTATATGTAAAAAAGTGAATAATCCGATCCCCGATATTAATACTAAATAGAGATATTCTTATGTTTTCTTTATCTGTAAATTCTTTTCGGACTTCTCCGAACAATCGATCATCTGTTATTCGAAATATTGGACTATACGAGAGAATTTTAATAATAATGAAACTGAGTTTATTTAACATTAAAATCTTCCCCTATTAAATAGTTTACTATTGCAGCAGAAATACCTAAGTTTAATTTTTCTTCCAACCAAAGCCATTGACCATTTGCGTTTAGTTCTAAAAAGTAATATTTTCCATCCTTTACTATAAAATCGAAAGCTGCGAAATTAATATTTAACTTATTCATCATTTTTATACATTTGTTTGCAACATCTTCAGGCACATCAATTTGGCTATATGATATTTTCGCATCTTGCTTTCTCCAATCTATTTTGTTTGTTGAGACTATTTTCACACCAAAAAAGTTGCCATTAACAATAGTAAGTCTAACCTCAAAATCTTTTTCTTGATAAGATTGGAAGTATGATGGGGAAAGTTCCAGTCCTAATATTTCCCTGTTATTATTCACTTCATTTGTTTGGATATAAGTCACTTTGTGATCTTCTATTATCCGACCAACTGATAGTGGTTTTACTATAGACCTTTTGTTCATAGAACAAAATTTAGAAGCATGCTGATTTGAATTTGAAATTAATGAGTCTGGAATATTGAAACCAAGCTCTTTAGCTAGCTTTAACTGTACTATTTTATTGTCAGCACGACGAAGGATTGACGGTCTTGTTAAAGCAATATTCCCTGTAATTTCAGCTAGTCCATCTATAACGGTTATAATTTCTCGTTGCATTAAATTCCAATATTTTTTATCATATTCATCCAATGGAGGTAAAGTGATTTTTCTAAAGTACAATGCGTGACATAAATTTGTATATACTCCAGATGTTTGATCTTTATATTCAATAAAAGCCCCTTCTTTAGTTATGGTAATATCATAATCTGAGAAACGATCTGTATTCAGTCTGAAAAAGTCTACTCTATCAGAATATTTATCAATAATATAATCAGCTGTTAGATCTTTTGAGTTTGTGATTATTAACACTTGTTTCATAAAGACTCTCCTTTAGGCACCAACATCTTTTTAATGTAAAGTTTACAACAAATATACATGTTTATTGCAAAATAAAAGTACAGAGATTTGCAAGGAATTTGTGCAGAACTTA